>Ga0209541_10001303_pt1 | contig 49925 bp, 51 predicted proteins | sample RifCSPlowO2_01_FD_184027 | JGI IMG/M metagenome (GOLD analysis project Ga0209541, IMG submission 184027) | Groundwater microbial communities from Rifle, Colorado - Rifle CSP2_plank lowO2_0.1 (SPAdes) (version 2) | ecosystem: Environmental > Aquatic > Deep subsurface > Groundwater | place... | reverse complement strand
GGTATTAATTCTGAGCACAGTTACAAAGTTCGGCCTTGAAGGTTTACTTTTAGCTGGCTTTTTTGCCGGAATATTTCAAATAGGTTTTGGATTATTGAAAGTTGGCAAAGTTGTAAAATATCTTCCACTACCATTAGTCTCTGGATTTACTGCTGGAATAGGAGCCATTATTTTTATTGGACAGATAGGAAATTCCTTAGGTTTGAAACTTGAGCCCCAAGAGCATGTTTGGCAAACCATAGCACAAATTTTTAGTCATATCTCCGGAACAATTGCAGCTTCTTTAGGAATTACTATTGGAACAATAATCTTGTTGGTTTTGCTGCCCAAACTATTAGCAAAGAGTAAATACACAAGGAATATTCCTGCTTCCATAGTAGCATTAATTTTGTTTACAGTTTTGGCTGTCTTCTTGACCCTAAACATTCCTTTAGTTGGTGAAATCCCCCAAGGATTACCTTCTATCACTATCCCGCATTTCTCCTGGGAATTAGTGAAGAATATTCTTCCAGCAGCAGTCACTATCGCCTTACTTGGATCAATCGAAGCGTTACTCTGTGCTGTGGTATGCGATGGAATGACTGGGACGAAACATAATAGCAATCGCGAACTAGTCGCTCAGGGCGCAGTCAATGTAATCATGCCTTTTTTTGGTGGAATGGCAGCAACAGCAGCAATTGCCAGAAGTGGAGTAAATATTCGTGAAGGAGCTAAAACCAGATATGCCGGAGTCATCCACGGCCTATTCTTACTTAGCACCTTGCTTTTCCTTGGGCCATTAGCAGAACTGATTCCTCGAGCATTTTTAGCAGGAATTCTGATGGTAGTTGCAGTAAAAATGATTGACATTCGTGAATTCAAAACTATCTTACGTTTGAGCTGGCTGGATACGGCGGTCTTTCTAGTAACCTTCGGCTTAACTATAGTGACTGATTTGGTAGTGGCGGTCCAGGTAGGTATGATCTTGGCAATATTGCTTTTATTTATCCGCCTTACTAATGGGATTGAAATAAGCCACATGGAACAATATCCTAAGAACAACCAGATTAATGTGATCATTAATAACAATCCTTTATTGAAAGAAAAAGTTGCGGTATACACTATCAACGGCCCCTTCTTTTTCGGAGCCATGAATATCTTTGAGCATAAAATCAACGAGCATCTGCAGATGAAGAAACCGATCATTATTTTGCGAATGAAATACGTTCCCTTCATAGATAGCACCGGGGTAGTGCAATTAGCTAGTTTTGTCAAGAAATTAGAAAAAGAAGGCAGAACGATTATATTAAGCAATCTTCATGAAAATGTAAAAAAAGTGTTGATGAAAGACCGCGAATTCCAAGCTCTAATGAAAGGAGAACATAAGAAACAATTCCGCCTATTTGAGAATACGCCTGAGGCCTTGGAATATGTTGAAAAAGAGTTGTTGAAGGAAGAGAGGAAGTAAGCAATTATTCTTGATCTAATTGGTTTCTTTCTAGTTCAGAAATTCTGGTCTCTAAGGCAGACATTCTTCTTTGATTTATGCCATTACTTGTTCCAAGCATCATCAAAAGTGAACCAAACAAGATAGCTTCTGAGTCATGTTTAGCTGCTCCATAGACAACAAATCCAGCACCAAGCAAATAATGGCCTGTAGTGTCAATCCCGTTCCAGATATATTTTAATTTATAATATTTTTCCTCTGTCATTTTTCTTCTCTTCCATCTACGGCTTATACCTCTCCATGGTCCTGGGAAATGGAATGGCATCTTTGACTGTTTCCAATCCGCAGATCCAGGCGATCAACCGTTCTACACCCATCCCGAATCCGCCGTGGGGAACGCTGCCATAACGCCGAGTGTCTAAATAAAATTCATACTGTGAAGGATCTTCTCCTTGAGCCACTAATCTTTTTTTAATTTTTTCCAGATCATGCTCCCGATGCGAACCGCCAACAATCTCCCCATATCCTTCTGGAGCAAGTACATCACATCCCTGTACTGTCTTGGGATTCTTAGGATCTTCAGTCATATAAAATGCTTTTACTACTTTAGGATAATGGGTGACAATGACTGGGACATCATATAGTTTAGTCAATTTCTCCTCTTCAATTGTACGTAAATCTTTCCCCCATTGCACTTTCATCTTGCATTTTTGCTCCAGAATCTTCAGAGCTTCATCGTAAGTCATGCGCACAAATGGTTTTTTCAAGGATGGTTCTAACAGTTTGAAATCTCGGCCTAACACTTCCAATTCCGCTTTATGTTTTTCCAAAACAGTTTTCACTACCTGTTTGATGACTCCTTCCGCATGATCTTGGATATCCTTAAATTCTGCCCAGGCCATTTCCATTTCTGCATGCCAGTATTCAGTCAAATGGCGGGAAGTCTTGCTTTTTTCTGCTCTGAAACTGGGTGAAATAGTATAAATTTTTTCCAAAGCAAAGATAGCTGGTTCTGCATACAACTGCCAGGTTTGTCCCAAAAAGACATCTTTCTTGCCAAAGTAATCGACGCGGAATAATTCCGCTCCGCCTTCGCATTGCACCGCTTGGAAAATAGGTGAGTGGTATTCGTAGAAACCTTGTCCCCTGAAATATTCGTGGATGGCATTGAAAATAGTGCTACGAATCTTTAAGATCGCAATCATTCTTTGACTGCGCAGCCATAAATGTCGATTGTCAGCCAAGAATTCTACTGACTGATCTTTTGTAATTGGATAATTTTCACTTACTCCAACTAATTGGTACGATTCTACTTGAATTTCATATCCAGTAGGGGCGCGATCATCTTTCTTAATCTGTCCAGTAATCTCGAGGGAAGCTTCTACTTGAAATCGATCGATTTCATCCCACTGCTTAGGCAATTTTTCCCGTTCGAAAACACATTGAATGAGGTTACTAGAATCTCGAAGCACTACAAATTTGAGTTTATTGCTACCGCGCTCGCGATGGATCCAGCCTCTGACCGAAACATTGCCGGAACCTTTGCGCATTGCTTCCTGAATAGATAGGTATGATGTCATAATGCTCGTAGATGAAGGAAGGGTATAAAAATGTTTTTGTGGATGAAAAAGAAAATTATATATACCACTTAGCCCGCCGAAAGCATATGTCAAAAGAAAGCATCAATTTAAAGGGATTATTGCTTCATTCACCAGAAGCAAGGATGGGGTTATCTAGACATTTTTATCAGGCTTTATTGGGCAAGACGTTTAAGTTGGAGCAGCATGACCAGTCTCAGCTCCACTATTTTAGTTGGATTGAAAACCTGATAATAGAATTATATCCTTCCCCAGAAAAAATAGTGTCTTCTTTTGCTTTACAGTTTTTAACAACAGATATAGATTCAGTTCTGCAAAGGATGAAGGGAAGTTCTTTTCAACCCAAGGCGGTACATGATCGTAAAAATGTAACGTATAGCGATCCTGAAGATCGAAATGTCCGTCTCCATGGTGTAGAAAGTGACGCTCCTTGTCTCAGACTAGACGAAGTAGCGCTCCACACCCAGCATCCGGTCGAGAATCGCGCATTTTATCAATTACTTTTAGAAATGCCGTTTACAGAACAGAGTTATGGCGATGGCCAAGTGCCGTTCTACTCTGCTCGTAGCAATGATGTTACTTTAAAGTTATGGCCAGATAACCTTCCAATCACTCCATCTCCCAGCTTATTTTTCACTTGTTCAGATTTAGCCCAAGTTAGATCAAGAATGGGAGACTATTCAAAAGACTGGAAACAGATTAATGACGTCGAAGCTCGCCTTCTGGATCGAGATGAAAGAAAAATAATTTTATATCAGAGGTAATTTTTTATCAAATTTCTGATCGCAATTGTTCCAATAACTCATAAGGGATCGGCAGAATCAATCTCTTCTTGCCTCGATCAGTATATTCATATTCAATAGTGCCATCTTCAGTTCTTGAAATAGGGAATGCCGCACAGCCAAGTTCTTTCCGCTTTCGATCAAATCCTTCTTTCCTCATTGGCGGATTAGTAAGCTGATATTCTTGTCCTCGGTATTTCACGATTGTTCCGCCAAAGAGAAAGTTGTAACCAGCTCTCTCCTGATCAATCTTTTTAACTTTCCAGGCCGTTACTTGTAATTCTTTTTCAAAATCCCCTGCCGTTTTATACTGCGAACTCCTTTGTCTAAGCAAAGTAAATAGCGCCACGCCATGCCAAAACTCAGAAATGGAGCGTGAGCGTGGAACATCATACCTTTTTTCCGGACATTTTGTCGCATCATCCATTAGATCGCGGGTAAAATAAACTGCACTTACTTTGTGTAAATATTCTGGATCAAGCAAAGGGCTTACCGCTCCACGTTTTTTTCCGGTAATTGCTTCCAGAGTTGCATCTCCTGCCTTGTAATCAAGAGTTTGCGCTTCTTCAGTAGATAATCCTAACTCCACCCTTACTTCATTGAAATCTATCCGTTTTTCTGCCAGCGTAGATACTAGAAAATATTTTTCTTGGCCGCCGGAGAGGTAAGAAAATAATATCGTTTTGATCATTCCGATATTATCTGGAGCAATTTTGCATTCCCGCGCAAAATCTTTCTTAAATCCGGTTTCTTCCCAGAAGCGTAATTTATCCAGGCAGGTTATGGTTTCATCAAAATATTGGACAACAATACTGTCCAGACTTGCCGCTTCCTGACTCTCTGATGCTAGATCCAAGGCTGTAACTCTTCCTAACACACAATATCCTGCTTCGATTTCCTGATACATCTTTTAGTTATTTTGCCTTTGGCTTTTAAAATATTATTCCAGTTAAATGGTATAACCTTCCAGAATGTACGAAATATTTATATAAAAGTAGAACAAATGTTCCAGAATGGAAAAGAAAATAGACGAGAAGGACCGCCTAATCTTAGAAGTTCTGCAAGAACATGCCGATTATGCTACCCGCCAGATTGCCAAAAAAACCGGGCTGCCGATTACTACTGTCCACAATCGCATTCAAAAATTAAAGAAAGAAAAGATTATTAAAAAGTTCACGGTTGAGCTAGATTATCATAAACTCCAGGACGGTTTCCGGGCGTATGTCTTGGTTTCAGTTAATCTTTCCTTATTGAAAGAAAAAAAGAAATCGCAGTACGACGTTTCTAAAGAGCTGAAACAGTTTTCCTTTGTGGAAAGAGCCGATATCGTTTCCGGCGGAACTGATATTGTAGCAACAGTTAGAGTAAAGGATGTAGCTGAATTTGACCAAGTCTTGTTAACAAAATTGCAAAGGATAGAAGGCATCGAAAAAACACAATCTTTGATTGTGATACATGAAGAATGAGAGATTTAGTATTTATGTTTGTCAATTTCCGAACATGTTTCTACCAACTTATGTTTTATGAATGATTTGTATTGATTAAAATCTGGATCAATAAAAGCTAATCGAACTTCTGCATCATCCCAGCACATTTCACCAACACTACCATTATCAATGGAAGCAGCACCAATGATATTTTTGTCTAACTTTATCAAATATAAACTTGGTTGCAGTTTAAGATAATGTTTAGAGAATTTTGAAAAACTATTCAAAATTATCTTAGAGACTTTGAAATGGTCGAGATTTTGTCCATAAACAAGTAACAAAATTGGCAAAATCCCTATTTTTCAAAGTTCTCTTTAATTTCTGAAAGCCTAGCCGCGGGGTTTTCCTTATTTTCTCCAAACAATAAAGGATACTCAGATGCTTTCATAGCAATATCTTCTAATTGTTGTTGAAGTTCACGATTATCCATACTGGATAAATAAGGATACACTATTTCAGGTTCTGGGAATAAATTCACTTGTTGAGCCATATACCAAATAATAATTGGTTATTTATTAAGGATGATTAATCTTTATTAAAGAACAAAAATCTCAACCAAAAAATATAAAACATAGTGCTTCTTCAGATAACTGTGCAAGACCTAATCGCCAGATTAAGACAGCTACAAATAGTGCGTCATGGAGAAGTGCAATTAAGCCATGGCGGAACATCTGATACTTATTTTGATTTTAAAGAAAAAGCGTATGGCGATGCTGAAGCTTTCTACTTGATCAATAAATATTTAGGACAGCAAATCCCTAATCGAGTTAACTGTATTGCTGGGGAAGGGGATGGTGGAAAGCCCTTGGCAACTGGATTATCTTTGATGTACTGGAGGCGCCAAACTTTAGTGCGAAGCCAACTCAAAGATCATGGAATTAAAAGAAGATTTGAAGGATACACTCCTCAAGAAGGAGATAGGGTTGTTATTGTTGATGATGTTTTTACTACAGGAAGAAGTATGCAAAAGGTTGTTGATCTTATCGTTCCAACTGGTGTAGAAATTCTCGGCTGTTACGTTCTACTCAAAAGAGGAGAGGGAGAAGTCTCGATCAGCAGGGGGGAAGAGAAGATACCTGTCCCGATAGAAAGCTTGTTAAGGGTAGAAGATTTGCTGTGACTTATTCTTGATTAGGAGTGCCTAAATACCGAAGCAGAAGTTGTCGTTGGGTGTTATGCAATTGACTCGGGGTAATTACTCCCTTCTCTCCATTGGTAGTAAGCGACACCAATATTGATTCTTCATAAAGCTTCTGAAGTTGTGGATCTTTTTCTAGATCAGCAACAACCAGTTCTGATATACTAAAATCTGCAAAGTAAACTGAATCGACTGAACCAAAAGGAGGATCATCAGCCATTAAAATACCCCTATCTCCTTCCTCGTCTTGTAATATAACAGTAAAACTTTTTTTTGCGGTTTTAATAAATTCTGACCGAAGTGCTCGGCATTCTAACCCGTCTTCTGGCATAGGATAACATATTCCTTCGCCTTTGTCTTCGTAAGGCCGATAACTTACATAGAATGATTCTTTTGGAAATTCAAACGCGCATTTTTTTTCCTTACATTCTCCGTAGATATATTGAACTAACTCCGCAAACGGAGGAAGATCTGGGAGTCTGGAATAACCTTTATCTACAATCTGAACACTTTTACCTTCAGAAAGAGTTACTTCTGTTTTTGAGGGCGTACAATGTAACAGACCTATTGCAAAGAGTAAGCTTTTACCTAACAAAAAATTCCGACCTATTGCCATATTGGCTTATTCCATCGTATACAAGACTCTTCCTAAATTGTGGATTAAACTAGTCATTCTTTGCAGTCTGGTCAAAACTCGATTGTATCCTGGAATTTTTTGCACATTTTCTTCCAACGCTTCTAATTCCTTGTCATGGCCGCGTTTCATTTCTGAAACTTTCAGCGCTAATTCTGTATCTTTGTTGTAGGCAGCTTTCATGGTACTTAAGTAATACTCATTCATCTTGCCTATATATTGCAAGAGCTGTTCCTGCTGCGGTGCAGATACCTTTAAACTTCGAGCATGACGAGTTGCTCTTCGCACTTCATCAGCAATTGCTTCAATATAAAATCCAATGAAGTGAACCCGTAACAAATCCAATCCAGATAGCTTAAAGTTCTTCAATGCTTTCATGGGGTTGCGCAAATTATACAAAATTGTCCTATAAAGCAAAAAGTAGAGCCTATTCACGTCATGGTCCCGCTCATTTAAGCTTTCATAATTATCTTCAGTGAAAATCTGTTGCGCTTCTTTCATCATGGTTCTGGTGACTAAATCCATTTTTCTGATCAGTTCCTCAACAGAAACAGAATCCATGTTCAAGAAATCTTTTGCCACGATAGTGTCAGAGGTCTGCTCCATGATTTCCAGCGCAATAAGCGACTGCACAATATGCTGCAATTCCTTCACTTTATTCTTAATCTCTTTCCCTCGCAAGACAATACGCGGATAATTTTGGATATAAGTAGAGCAAACTTCTCTTTCGATGGTGAAATCACTTTTCCCATCAATGTAAATTATTTTTTCTTTTTCCTCGTTTTTCTCTTCATTGTCTTTTTTGCTCAACAAAAGGTTTGGCCCATTCTCCTGTAAATAGATTAGGTCTCCTTTTTTGAGAGTATTCTGGCTGATCCAAGCTTTTGGCAAAGAAACTACAAAACTACTTTTCCCAAATGAAATCAAACGGCGATATTCCATAACTTCCACCCCGAGACACTATTATATATACATTATGCAAACATGCAACAGTATATACTGTGATATAGAAACGTATTTATATTTAAATGTTGTGTGATAAAATAATTATGTTATTACAAACTATTTCATATTTTTTGATGCAGCGAGGTAAAAACTGTGGGGAGTATTGAGAATTACCCCCTTTTCTTATTAACCACCAATTTTCATCGTCTCCACTCGGCTTCTATGTATTCAAATATAACCATTGGAGAAGGTAGCTTATGAATTCTCCAACTAAAATCGGTTCTTTAGCTACAATAATTACTATGGCTGGAGCATTTTCCACAGCTGGCTGCAGTGTGAGGCAGTATACACTGCTTGAAATAGCTTATGCTCGTGAAAATTCAGTGGCAGAAGGCATAGATTTAATCGGAGGGCGATTTCGTCACGGGGTAATAGAGAGAGACAGGAAAGAAGAAATTCAAGAATTACAAAGTGAACTGGAAAAAGCCGAAGTCCTTGGATTGTCACAGCAAGAAGAAGAGTTAGAAAAAAAATTAGAAGAAGCACAAGCCCTAGAAGAATCCAGGATGGGAAGAAGAGAAGAAGTTCGCGTAGGTATAGATGTTTATCATGCGAAATTACCTCCTCGTGTTAAAGAAACTCCCTCTTCTATCGCCGTCCTTCCCGATGATGTTAACCAAGCTATCCCTCCCATAATTGAAACTACAGAAAGCGAGTTAATAAGATTAAGCCCAGCATTAGAGTATAAATTAGGTTCCATAGGGATAAATTTTCCCGGTGATGCTCCTTTGCGGGATCAAGATCTTAACGATCTTTCTTTTTCCTTATGGGCTGGTATAGGTTATAATTTAGATTTGACGGTGAAGAATAAAAGTTATACCACTCCGTTTGGTCCTTTTAATGATATTCCCGGTTTTAAATTTGATGGGGATCCCTACTTTGCATTTACTCCGGCAGTAACCATTTTAAAATTACTTAATTTAGAAACAAGCATACAAATAACTCCCGATGGAACTATTACTCCTGTTGTCAGCGGAGGAGGCCAAATTCCTTGGTATAAATTTTGAAATTTATTATGTGAAATAAAAAAGAATAAATATGAGAACAATATAACTACAAAAAAAACGAGGGGTGTACGAAAGATGGTGAAAAAAGATGGTGTAGCAACGGAAGTAGTAAAAAAACAAACATTAGACGAACTTCTTAATAATAACGATCCTCGAGCTCACAAATCGAGAGCGACCACTTCTGGGAAAGTGCATGACGGCGCTAGCACTACTCTTTTTCTAGGAGAATTAGCCTTAGGAACAAAAGCTTGCGATCCTCGTTTTTATCAAGGCTTAGCCTATTTTTTAGAAGCTAATGGTCTTGATCAAGAAGTAGGCCATGTCGTCATGAGCGGCGGTTTACTTCCCATGATCCCAACTTTTTATGGAGTTCAAATGGCCAGAGAGATGGTATTTCTTGGAAATAATTGGGATCAGGAAATTAACGATTTGTCAAAAATGGCTTTTAGAAGCGGCGTTTCTGATGAAGATAAAGATTTTATTCTAAAATGGGTTGCCTATAAGATAACTAATACCAGCCAAGCAGTTGAAAATTCCAGACAAGTCATTGCTCCTCTTACTCATTTGCTGAATGATGGTACAGTATGGCATTATTTGCATGGCGAAGAAGATAATAAGAATATCGAGATGCTGTTAGAGATTAATATAAATAATTATATCGATACACAAAAAGCACAGGAAAGGGATGAGAAGAAAAAAACAGGATTAGAACGTGAGCTTGTTCGGCTTCAAGCAAAAGCAGATCAATACGGTGCTCAGTCACAGTTGTTACGGAATGTGCGTCAAGGCATAAACCCAAGCCATGATAAAGATACGGTAAATACCTATCTAGCTTCTTTCATGAAGGAAAAAAAGGAAGAGATTGATAAATTGGAAGATCCAGAGGCATTTAGAAAATTCCTTTCCTCAGTCAAATCTCGAAAAGCAATCAGCCAGCGAGTGGATAAACTAGACACAAAATTAAAAGATTTGCGGGAAAATAATCGGGACAAAAGCCGTGAGCTTAAAGATGCTATCAATGCCCTTAATGCTAGAAAACGGGAAATGGAAGCGCCGGAATTCCACCGGATTACTGGGCGCCAGCACATTGAACCGCATGAAAATGAATTGTTGCGCATGGAAGCAAAAAGAGAATATCAAGACCATCTCTATAGTTCTCTTCCTGGGGTAAATGTTAAAGTGCACGGTGGAAACGAAGTCGATTTACTTCTTGATGGCGTTCCCGTCACTTTAATGCATAAAGTACAAATTAAATCCTCCACCCCTGCGATAGCAGAGGTAAATAAGATGAGAACCATGATGTTTAATCGGCGACAACAAGGTTTACCTGTATCTGACATTAATGTCAGCTTCCATGGTGCCGGCGGGATGCGCGCAGTTCCGGTAAACACAAAACCTGAGACTATCGAGGCATACGTCGATAGGGAAACTCCCAGGATTGGTATGGCCATGCAACTTTCTACCATGCAGTCAGTTCCTTACTTAGAGACTTTAAAACGAAAAGGCATCAAGAACGACCATACTCGACGCTACGAAAGCGGTATGTATTCTTCCGGTGCAGTATTGTACCGAGTTGAACCGACTGGCGAGCATAGCATGAGGATGATTACCACTGAACAGATGCTGGAAGCATATGCCGTTGGCGAGCAGATCAAGGAGTTGAAGAAACAAGCTTCAGCCGAAAAAGGTGATGGGAAAGAAAAACTGAAAGAGCAGGTAAAAAGCTTGGAAGCAAAATTAAAACTGCGTCCCAGAAGAGCAGCTATCTTCACTGACATTCACCTTGGCGCTCCTAACAGAGAAGGAAGACCGAGTAACTACGAGCTGTTAGAAGCAGCAACTCGCTATCTTGAGAAGAACGGCTGGCCTGATGACTTAATTATCAATGGCGATATTGCTCATGGCGCATTAGAGCGGCACTTCGGCAGTAATGAGCAGTATTTAGCCCGGCCTCCAAGTGAAGTTTCTGCTGAGGTTAAGAAAATAATGGGTAGTAACAAAAGTGAACCAGAAAAATCTGCCGCATTAGCGCACTTCTGTCAGCGGGAGGTTTCACAAATGCTCCCAATATCGGTGGTGAGCTTGCAGATGCGGGAAATAAAATATCGCGTGGTTCCCATGATCCACAAAACCTTGGATAAAAAGGAGGACGGCACAGTTACGGTAACTTCAGGCAATCACTATAACGAAACTACCCACTTCCTTGATGAAGCCACTGACATTTTAAATGCAGTGGATATGAAATACTTAGATGATCCTCGCTTGCGCGAATTTACTGGTTTTGGAGAAAGGTTTGGGATGGGCGAAGCAACCTTCCATGAAACAACTTTAGAAGGTGGTTGGAAAACCTATGCTTGCCATGGTCCAGGAAATGGTACTGACTTTGTACAAGCTGCATTGAAGAAATTGTTTGGAGCTAATAAAGAAGTCAATGCCGCCTACTTTGGTCATGTCCATATCGCAGGCGCTGGGCATGCTGGAAAAACATTCGTTACAGTTGGAGCAGGCTGGCAGCCTTGGGTTCCATATGTGGATCAGCTCGGACAACAAGCATCATTGCGAGGGGTTACCATTACTGAGCATGACCCCAGCAAAAAAGGATACTTCGGATGGAAATTCGTCTTAGATCCAACGTTAGAACGGCCAGAATATATGGGTAAATGAATATAAAACATTGGGATAGAGTTTATATCCGCCCTAAAAATCAAGTAGTGAATGAAGTATTCAGTACTGCTTATTCCGCTGGGCTTAGTTTTAGGTGTCACTGCCGGCATTGGTTATACTGAATGCACTGCCAAGTCAGCGATTGCTCAATCTTTTTCTCCTTTCCTTTTTCCTAAAAGGAGGTACAACACGGTAGAAACTTTCAACAATGCCTATGGCTCCTGCTTGCCAGTGCATACTTCTATAACTCTGGAAGAAAAATGTAATGATTCATTTCTAACTGGATGGTTTGGCTCAGGAGTTCTGTTGCAAGATTCGCAGACTAAAGAGAAATATGTTCTTTCTGTTGAACATCTTACTGCAGATGAGTTTACATCATGCGAAAACCCTAAAAAGATAATAAAAGTAGAGAGCAGCAAGACTACCATGGGAGAAGCAGCTGCAACAACCGTGAAAGAAGATGAAAAAAAAGATTTAATCCTCTATAAGGTTGAAGGCGATCTGCAAGCTAATCCATTTAAAGGAAAAATTGCCAAGGAAACGAATGAAGGTGATTATATACTTGGCTTCGGCTTTCCTTCCGGAGAAAAAAGATTTTATATTGCTAGGGTAGAAAATAAAACCAACCACAAAACAACCTTAGACATGAACCTCTGGTTTGGCAATTCTGGCGGCCCAGCTTTTCTGTATACTCACGAAAAAATGGAATTAGCCGGATTGGCGATGCATCTTAGCGGCAATATCACTCCGATAAGGGACATACAAAAATTCCTTGAAGGAACAGTATTAGAAGATGATTATCTTCAAGAATAAGTTTGTCAAATATAACTATTCAGTTCTATAAATATTTATCAAGATTTAGTTCTTATAACGCTCATGCGGGTCTTCTGTTCAGGAATCTCTGGAGCTGGAGCTAGTGAACATATTGCTAAAGTGGCAGATTATGCTACAGCTCGAGGAGAAGAAATAAAAGTATTCAATATGGGCCAAGAAGTTTTCAACGCCGCTAAACGATCAGGTTATCCCATAACTCCCGCTGGCGTCCTCGATCTTGATAAACGTGCTCTGAACTATCTGACTCTAGCAGCATACGAAACAATAGCCAGCCAAATAGGCAATTATGAAAATAGTATCATTGATGCCCATATTCATTTTTGTTGGCGGGGCGTTCTTACTGATTCTGTAAAGCCAGAGATGGTAAGAGCCCTTGATCCTGATGTGTATGTTACCCTCATGGATTTAGCTCAGCCAATAATGGAGCGTCTGAAAGCAGATAATGCACAGTGGAGGAGCCAGGTAGAAAATGAAGGTTTAGACAAGAGAAGCGTCCTGCATTTACAAACCGCGGAAGTAAGTACAACCAGACAATTTGCGGGCTTTCTTGAAAAGCCAATGTACGTCTTGCCAAGTAAAGACTCTCCAGACTCCTTGTATAAAATAGCTACAGCCAGCAATGTTGAAGTCGCCTACGCCAGTTTTCCCATTACGAGTTTTTATAATGATCCAGAAAGCCAGGATCAGATCGACACATTTATAGAAGATTTACGTCGCTTTAAGGGTTTAGCGATTATCTCTCCACGCGCGTTGGTGTTAGGGCCAGATCCTACTAAGATAGAATTCCAACACACGGTCATGCATGATCTAGAATGGTTAGTGGGAGGATCAACTCAAAGAGTATTTGTATACTTTCCCAAGAAAGTTCGTTCCAGCGGTGTACATAGTGAGGCAACAAAAGCGAAAGGCAGTTGCAAAGAGGTATGGTTTGTTGGTCCAGAAGACATGAGGGATCCTTTCACCGATGCTAATATTCATCAACGCTTCTATTCGCCTGATGCTTGCATTGCAAAACTTCTTGAGAGCGGCATGGAACGTGAATAGAATAACGACAGAAAATCTTTAACAGAAAAGTCTTTAAACATATAATCTCTATTCTTTAGAATGAATTACCTCCAACGAGGATTGCGGCGTACTCTTCAAGCTATCCGAAAGCATAAATTTCTTTTCTGCAGTATCATGCTTTTACAGATTATCTTCATAGTTTTATTTGCCTGGTTAGGAGTCAGTTCAGTAGTGGAGATACTTGAAAACACTCGGGCGATTATCGAACCGTTCTCCAATGCGACCTATGATGCTCAAAAGATTCAGGAAGGTACTCCCTTTACTGGAGATTTTCGTTCTATCTATAATAACTATAATTCCATGTTGGAAAATATTAAGTTCTTTGCTCTCAAATCGTTAATAGTATTTATTATTGGTAGTGGGTTGCTATGGTTGGGTACTTTTTCGCTGTTAGAAGAAAAAAGGGGTTGGAAAAAGAAAGTTCAGAAAGCACTCCAATTCTGGTTTAAGATGATCGTCTCTGCAGTGCTGTTCTTTGGTCCATTTCTAGTTCTTGCATATTATATTCTCTTACGATTTATTCATGGAAGCAGTGAATCATTCCAAGATGTTATATTATTGGTCAAAGTTTTAATGGCCGTCTTAGTTCTTATCTATTACTTTTTCCTTACTGCTCTTGCCATTGCAAATGAAGTCTCGTGGAAAAAACATGCTCGCACTTGGATACTGATCTCTTTTGCAAAAATAAAACAAACTTTTCCATTGTTTATCATTATTCTTGCTGCTCTCAGTCTAAGTTCTCTAGCACTATACGCAGCTATAATCTATGAACAATCAATCGCCTTGCTTCTAGTTACAGGATTACTAGAAATTACAACCATAGTAATAACTCGCCTCTTCTGGGTAGCGAGCATTTATGAATTAAAGAATGAACCATAGATGAAGCAGAGAAAAATGAAACGAATTATCATTGATACCAACGCCTGGATGACCATTGCTGATTTTAAGATAGACTTATTTAGCGAGTTGGAAAAATGCTGTGATTTTTCATATGAAATTTGCGTTCTGCAAGGCACCATTGACGAATTGCGCAAAATAATCTCTGAACAGCGAGCCCGTTACAGGCAAGCTGCTCTGTTAGCAATCTGCATCATTGAAGTGAAAAAAGTTCAGATTATTCCTGAGACCGGAAATGTTGATGACTTGTTGGTTCAACATTCTAAGGAAGGAGATCTTATTCTGACCCAGGATGCTGCTTTAAAGAAACGGTTGAAGAGACCATATTTGACGATCAGACAGAAGAAAAAGATACTGGTGATAGAGTAAAATTAAGGATTATAACTACAGCCAGAGTATAGTTCAACTTGTTCTAAAGAAAGAATGCCGTTTACTTTTGCTTTATGGAAACTCCAAGAAGGAAAATAGTTAACGCGACCATCTCCCATGTTATCGCATTCTTTTGAAAATGGATATTCTGGCGATGGACCATAGCAATCAACCTTAACCTTCTCCATATCAATGCTTTCATCAGCAAATATCCATTCTTGCGATACAGACGAATCTGCCCAAGAGGCAGTATAGACTTTGACATCTTTATCAACTAAACATTGAACAAATGAATCTTTTTTCTGTTCTGAAGCTTGATATTTTACTTCTCCGTAAGTTCCTGTGCCAAGCGACACTGAGCCAACAAGCGCAGCTACAACAATTGTCCGAATGTTTTTCGGTTTTACGTGTTGCTTTAACCTACCCACCAAATCATGATGATCTCCAAATCCTTTGTCGTGGAGATACTGATAAGAAGCCATAGTTTTGCATTGTTCTCTACGAGAAAGTTGTTGGAATGCTTTCAGTTCTCTTTCATCTGGAGCTTGCCTGTATGCTGAAACCATAATATTAACTTTGGAAGGATTGTTTAAAAAACTTCTCTAGCAAAATCGCTAATACTTACACCCAGCAAAACTAGCGACATCTTCTAAATCTTGCAAACCATATTCCCATTCTGGATCTCTACCCGGAATTTCCCAAGCTGGAACCGCGTATATTTTTTTACCTTTACATTGCTCGACTATCTTATAGCCTGAGTCGTAGCATTGAACAACAATATTGTCTCTAAAAGTTGGCCATGCTTCTCCCAATTCTGATTCTAAGTCTTCTTCCTGTTCAACACAGGGGCCGCACCACCAGGCGCTATAAAGATGCACATTCTTTTCGATCAAGCAATCAGTAAGGCTTTTTTGTTCTTCTTCACTGCCGCATCCGGCGTAGATGAAGGCTCCTGCAGTTAAAGCCGTTATTATTTTTCGTAAAGAGCGCAGATGATCCATAACCATGTCTTAATCTAATTCTATTTATGGTTTTAGCATATATTTTATAGCCATTATTCTGCGGCTTAGTAGAAAAAGTTGCAAGAAAAAAACGTAAAGTATTTAAATTAAAGCTCTACCCAAGCTTCAAAACCAAGAATTAAATATTAATCTAAAATCAGAGGGTGCAATTCAAATGATTGAAGTTAGTTTATTAGCAATTATAATTAGTTTTGTAGCTTTAGCTTATGCCGGATATCTTTCTTTTAGGGTTATGAAGATTAATCCTGGAAATGAAAAGATGAAAGAGATTTCCAACGCCATCAAAGAAGGGGCGATGGCTTACATGGCCCGCCAATACAAGACTATTGCCGTATTTGCGTTGATTATTTTCCTTGTTTTATTAAAGTTATTTGAAACTCCGATAGCTTTAGGATTTTTATTAGGGGCCGTTCTTTCGGGACTTTCCGGTTATATCGGGATGAGCATCTCAGTTAGAGCTAATTCTCGAACCGCGGAAACCGCTAAAAAAGGTTTGAAAGAAGCTTTAGACGTTGCTTTTAAGGGCGGTTCAGTTACCGGAATGGCCGTAGTTGGGCTTGCTTTACTTGCGGTAAGCACCTTTTTTTATTTTTATCCTAACCCAGGCATGTTGGTGGGGCTAGGGTTTGGCGCTTCATTAATTTCTTTATTCGCCAGAGTAGGGGGAGGAATTTATACCAAAGCGGCAGATGTAGGGGCAGATTTAGTTGGGAAAATTGAAGCAGGAATTCCTGAAGATGATCCGCGAAATCCGGCAACAATTGCCGACAATGTTGGAGATAATGTTGGAGATTGCGCCGGCATGGGCGCTGACTTATATGAAACTTACGTCGTTACTTTATTAGCGGCAATGTTGTTAGGAATCATCCCTAGTGTCTCCGCTGGTTTCAATCAAGCGGTAGAATATCCTTTGATGTTAGGTTGTGTTGCGATCATCGCTTCTATTTTAGGAACATTCTTTGTTAAATTGGGAAAATCAGAAAATATCATGATGGCTTTGTACAAAGGATTAATTGCAGCTGGTATTTTTTCCGCAGTTGGATTTTATGCCGTAACGTATTACACTAAAAATCCAATTGATTTGTTTTTAGCCGCAATCGTTGGTTTAGTGGTTACTTTATTAATCAACGTCATTACTGAATATTATACCAGCACAAAATATCGGCCGGTTAAAAAGATCGCTGAAGCTTCTAATACCGGAGCGGGAACAAATTTGATCACTGGTTTAGCTATGGGTTTGGAATCAACTCTGCTTCCAGTTTTAGTTATCTGTGGCGGAATTATTGCCGCTTATATGTTAGCTGGAATTTATGGTGTTGCCATCGCTGCTGTTGCAATGTTGTCCTTAACTGGGGTTGTTATTGCTTTAGACAGTTACGGGCCAATTACCGATAACGCCGGCGGTATCGCTGAAATGGCTGGCTTAGATAAAAAAGTCAGAAACATTACCGATGCTTTAGATGCAGTTGGAAACACCACTAAAGCTGTTACTAAAGGTTACGCCATTGGCTCTGCCGCTTTAGCTGCATTGGCTTTATTCGCTGCTTTTTCCCATGAGATCACCGCACTCACCGGAACACCAGTTAGCTTTTTATTGACTAATCCTGCGGTCTTGGTGGGATTATTTATCGGAGCTTTGTTGCCGTTTATCTTTTCATCTTTATGTATGACTGCAGTTGGAAGTTCAGCTCATGAAATAGTAATTGAAGTGCGCAGGCAATTTAAAGAGATCAAAGGATTGATGGAAGGAAAAGCTAAACCCGAATACGGTAAATGCGTCGATATCGTAACTAAAGCTGCCTTAAGGAATATGATCCTTCCCGCGGTGTTAGCTATTGCTGCTCCGCTTTTAGTTGGATTATTATTGGGAATAAAAGCATTGGGCGGATTGTTGATGGGAGTTATCTTAAGCGGCTTAATGATGGCTTTGTTTATGTCCAATACCGGAGCAGCCTGGGATAATGCTAAGAAATTGATCGAGAAAGGCTCAGGAAAAGGTTCTGAGGCTCACAAAGCAGCGGTTGTCGGCGATACTGTCGGAGATCCGTTCAAAGATACTGCCGGACCGGCTTTAAACGCTTTAATCAAAGTCATGAATACTTTTGCCATTGTCTTTGCACCAGTATTAGTAGCTTATGGATTCAATCTGTTTTGATTTAAGCGGGGATTATTATTTTAAATTGTTTTTTAAGTGATAATTTCCTGAAAGCAGTAAAGCATTTCTTAGAACATTACAAGGACTTGCAGGGCAAAAAAGTAGAAGTGACCGGCATTAAAGGAATTAAAGAGAACCTTGCATAATTCATCTTTTCTTGGCAAAGTTATCTAAGAGACTTTGAAATGGTCGTGATTTTGCCCTAAAACAAGTAAAAAATTAGCAAAATCCCTATTTTTCAAAGTTCTCTAAAGAAGCCAGGGAAGAATTTACCCGAGCAGTAAAGAGATTTAAGAAGTAAGTTGGCTGTGGGAGTTTAGGCAATGGTAAAATATTGCTGGATGAGGTCTTCAACATCGCTTCGTAAGGTACTCATTTGTTTATGATAAAACTCATTAGCTCCCGCTTCTATCCATTGTGGTTGGAATATTCTTTCAGAAGACATACCAATAATGACCACAGACAAATCTTTCTGGCGTACTTGTGCACAGGCCTCGTAACCTACTGGGTGGGGCATCTCAGTATCTATAAACATAATATCATAAGTTGCTTTTTCGTGTGATGCTAAAACATTTTCAGGTCCCAAAAGAGTATCAACAAGAAATCCGGTTCTGGTAAGGGGTCTTCGAAGAGCATTACATATACTTACATCATCATCAACTATCAATACTTTAATCTTCTTCTTCATCTTTCTATTCAGAATGAGTATTATTTATAATTCTTTCTTCAAACCTAGCTTTTTTACTTTCCTATGCAATGTTTCCGGGCGGAGATTAATTCTCCGTGCAGTCTCAGCAATTTTCCAACCATATTCTTTTAATGCTTCAGAAATAAATTGTTTCTCAAATTCACGTTCTGCCTGCCTCCAGGTGAAATGATAATGCGGCAAGATTTTAGCGATATTTCGAGACAAAGCCGGTACTTCCTGGTAGATCTTTTCCATTTTTTGTGGTTGGATGATCTCTTTATATTGATCTAAGGTTGAGCGAATGGCTCTATCAATGAAATGCTCTTGATCATTATCATTTACCTCAGCTTGCTCTTTATTTTTCTCAATAGTAATCCCTAAATCTTTCACTACGCGATGAATACTTCTTCTATCCAAGCCCAAAAATTTTGCGGATTGAGAAATATTGCCTTTCTGCATCCGCAATTGGTTGCGCAAAAATTCTTTTTTGAATTTTACTTTTGCTTCTTGGAATGATGATGAAGGGACATAAAATTTCATGGGCAGTGGATTCTGCAAGCGATCAGTAATATCTGATTCAACTTTAGGGATAGCGATCCCCCAACTTTTCTCCATGGTTTCTTCTAATAATACTGCTACTTTTTCTTTGATGGTTTCCTCAAGGTTTTTCTTACTCATCTTGTATCCGCCAAGAAGTTCCTGCAGGAAAACCATACAAAAATATCAACGCCGCCAGAAGGATTTTCTCTTCTATTAAGAAATATCCCCCTAAAAAAGCAAGATAATGAAAGAAATAAGCTATTTTTGATTGAAGTTTTAAATCCACTAAACATAAGATTACAAAAATTGCTCCAAAAACTGGAACCAATACTAAGAATGTAGAATACAAGGAATAGATAATAAACAGCGAAATGATGAGCAATAAAGCCCGGCGAAGATACTGAAAATATTTTTTTCCGTCTAAGAGTTCTTCTGCTGCAATGTACGAGAGAGCTATCCCTACCGGAAAACCCGTCAGCGCCAAAGCTGCAATTACTAATTCAGTCAGCATGCTCATGTTTCAATTCCTCTTTAAAGCGATCCACAAATCGATCCCAATCTTCCTCTTTGATAACTGCACCGCAAGCGTTAGGATGCCCACCACCATATCCACTAACTCCCACTAACGCTCGCTCTAAAGCATCTACAATCCGAAACTGAGCGCGGATGCTGGCTTTCATTTCTCCTGACTTTTTTCTGGCAATAATAATCACTTTCTTTGGATAGGTAGCAGCCAATTCATTAGCGATATTAGTTGTAAATGACCATTGCGCTGAAGTATAGGTAAAGAGCACGATTTTACTTTTGCTTACCTTTTCCTTTGCTGGAGTTAGAACTTCTTCGTACTTTTGATTTATTTTTTCAAACCTCTTGTAAAGGAACTTTCCCGGGGCGTTTTCCTGTCCAAAAATTTCGCGAGGAGATTTGATCTTGCTCAAGACCTGGATAGATTTACGCACATCAGAAGTCTGTCCTTTTTGCAGGAAGAAAAATAATTTTACTAATTTACCTACGGGGTGTTGATAGAGTGTCGTAGCTAGGTCGCTTTTCTCGTTCAGTAGTTCCGGATATTGAGCCATAAATTCTTCAATAAAATCGGGCATATGCCAATCTGCTAAACAGCCGGCCGTGGCAATCCATAAGTCGTCTTGATTTTGGGAGACTTGGTAAGCCATACGTGTTGTGGGAACATAGGCATCCGGATCTTTTATTCGTGGATTGAAATAATGTACATTATTGATTTTTTGTGGTTCATGGTGATCAATCCAAAAAATAGGTCTTTTCACTTGATTCACAAATTCTTGGTCTAGGAGGGGAATATCTAATATGAAAATTTTATCCGGGTTGAGCTCTTGCACTTTTCTCGCTAGATCTAAACCTATTTTAGAACCTGCCGTAATCCGTATGCCCTTCCCCTCACGATGGATTCGGTAAAGCAAGAGAAACGAGGCTAAACCATCGGCATCAGCATCATACAAAAAAAGAGGGTTTTTAGCTGAACGTAATTCATCTTGTAAGAGCTTAATCTGGGAAGAGCTGAGCATGACTGGATGATTTCTCTATAATTTTTAAAGGTTTAGGCCTAAGTCTTAACTTCAAGAAGAAGGCAAAAAATAGGTTTTATATAAAGAAAGTTAAAATAAAATAGTGCTTTTAGTCCTTCTATGACCGATGCTGATCTATTTAATGCCTTCTTTGCTTTAAATCCGCCGCGAAGTTGGATGGAATTCAGAATCTTTCTCCAACATTTTACGGAGCGTGGATATGCTTGCGAAAGGGATGGAAACTTTGGTTCCCGGCATGGCCCTGAACCGATCTATATTAAGATCCAGGCTTATGATTATGCTGATCAGCCTATTCCTAAGAAGTTTTACTATTTCATTAGGCCTTCTGAAGAGGAAAAGATGCCCGATACCCTGCCTGATCCTGGCAATCGTAAGAGGATAGTTGATCCTTTCGATTTCCCTGATGACTACGCCGGATGTCGGGAAATCGGCGATGACAAGGTGGAAATTTATAGTCGGCTTCCTTCCCAGCTGCTGGCGCGCTTAGATGAGAAGAGATTAAATATCTCCCTAAAAGAAGTAGAACAATTTTATTTTAGTCATCCGGAAGGATACGATGCCTTTATTCGCTGCGGTATCAAGCGCTTCCAAAAATTTGCAGGAAAGCCCTACCGATTTAAATTAGATCATATCGATTTAGAAATTCTCATGGGCATGGAAGATGGAAATAAACTTAACAGCAAGTATTTTATACATTCTTCTTGGCGTAGCCACCAAGTGAAAGGAAAAAAATTAGAAAAGAAGTTATTTGATTCTGGATTGGTAAGAAAAATTGTCGGCAATGATTTCACCCTTAGTGAGGCTGCTCTGAGTGGAGAATATGGTGCAGTAATAAAGAAACATTTGCTGGTTGAAATTTAGTTAACAATTTATTTACAAGTTAATGCGATAGTAAACAACCACGGCATAATCTCTGCCATTCTCTCTGCGGGGCGCCGGTTCACCGACCATATACGCATTTGCACTAAAAGGTGATGCTTCTCGAGAAATCATTCTCTGTGTTTCAGGAGCATAGGGTCTAGCCTCTGTAAAGTCAAACAACAATGGCGGGGATACCTGGACCGGAATTACTTCTCTTGCTCCTTTTCTCGTAAGCATTTTTCCTTTGTAAGTTAGCTCAACGGGGCCATCTTGAAGTAATTCTGCTAACTCTGGAGAGTTTGCTTCAGGATTCTCGTTACTCTTGATTTTCTGGGTAACAAAAAATAGGGTGGGCAAATATCTGCGCTCAGTGCTGTCGGTTCTTTCTTCTCCAGCCATGAAATAAAGAGGATCTGAATTTCTCCCATAAAGTCGGAGAGCTCCTTCTCTTCCTTGCCCATTGACTGCAACTACTATTGGGGATCCTCTCTGGACTAAAGAAATCTTCTCTGTAGAAGTATTTGCTCCCTGTCGTGGAATTATTCTTCCCTCGGCTAAAACGACTTCTACTAGTGTTTTTTTTCCGTTTGTGGCTGTTTCGATCACTTTCTTTATATATTTCCGATAAAAGTCTATCATGAATCGGCTCTTTATTTAAAAACTTTTTCTTTTTTGACTCTTTTTTGCTATTTTATTTTCCGTTGACGTATTTTCTGCACTTCACAAATCTTTAATACTCATTTACATTTTTGAATTTCTCATGCCTAACAGAAAAATAATTACTATTACTGGTGCTTCCGGTACGGGAAAATCTACCTTGGCTGGAGAACTAATTAAAAATTCGGAATTATTTCAGTTTCTTACCAGTACAACTACTCGTCCTGCGCGTGAAACAGATCATCCCAGAGAGTATGAACACGTCACCCCTAACCAGTTTTCCTGGCTGGCTCTTGGCGATGAATTTGCTTGGCATCAAGAATTTGCTGGAGAATGGTATGGAACGAAATCAGCTTATTTGGCCGTTGCACAATCAGCAGCCTACACCTCGCTCATGATTCTGATCCCTGAACGAGTTAAAACACTTCGTGAACATGTTTCTCCAGATTTGATTATCTCTTTCTATATTGTAAGTCCTCCTGAATCTGCTACACAACGATCTCGTTTAGAACAGCGAGGCGATACAGCTCAAAGAATAGAACAGCGTTTGCGGGAAAGGGAGTGGGATGCAGAAGCTGCAAGCTCAGGAATTCCATATCTTTTTATTACTAATAATGGAACAATTGAAGAAGCAGTGGAACAGATCAGGAAATATTTGAAATAGAAAGATCATCAACTTTTTGCTAGTCTATAAATTTCAAGTAAATGTTTAATTCTTGATATGTAAATGTAAACGAGAATGATGTAGGCAAGAATTATTGCTGGTTCTTTATTGATCATAAATAGTAACACAGTTAGAAAAAGTGTTGCTCCATTTAATTTTCTCCACTTTGATGGAATGAATGTATTTTTTGATATTTTTATCCCCCATAAAATAGCAATAGTTAACATAATTAATGGGGGGATGAATAGGTAAACATATGTCAGTGGAACCTTATTTTGGATTAATAGCACCAAGACAATGGAACCGCCCACAACGCCATCAGTAATAAAGTCAAAATTCTTACCAAATATAGTTTCACATTTCAATTTTCTTGCAACAAATCCATCAAGAAAATCAAGAGCCAAAATTATGAGATAAAAAATAATTGAAATAGTTGTTTGATTATTCAAAAGAAAATAGATCGCGGGAATTCCAAGAATTAACCTTATTAATGTAATTAGATTTGCAGGATTGAATATTTTCATTAAACTAAATACTATTAAGAAGGTTATAAATTTTTAGTTTCCCTAACCACTCCCGAAGCACTGGACAAATTTCTAAACCAGCTAATGACTGAAAATTTCTGCGATTCAAAACCTATACTCTGTTTTCTCAAAACCACTGGACGCACTGGACAACTGCGGCTAGAATATTTAAACAAGTTCTAAAATATAAGAAATATTTGCCCAGGTCGCCTAACTTGGTAGGGCGAGGGTCTGAAACTCCGAGCGAGGGGTCCAGTAAACTCTTTGTCTTGGTCGACTTTGTGGGTTCAAATCCCACCCTGGGCGATTTAAACCATAGACAGTTAATAAATATTTCGTGAAATTTTTTCTCAAAACCAAAGAAAGCTTTAAATAACTAGAGTTAAAATAAGAAAGTGATCCATGGATGAACAAAAAAGTCAGCCCATTGGTCCTCCACCGGAATTAAAAAAGGTAAACGACACGACGTGGGAGTTACCCGTTTCCTTCAAAAAAGGAATGCGTGTTCCGGCCAGGATCATTGGCACAAAAGAACTTATTGATGCTATGGATGCGGGAGTCTATAACCAGATTTCAAACGTCGCAAATCTGCCAGGAATCCAAAAATATGCGTATTGCATGCCCGATGGTCATATCTTTACTAACTGATGGTTAGAAAGAGACAAGTGGGGCTACGGATTCCCTATCGGCGGAGTAGCTGCCTTTGATCCTAAGGAAGGCGGAGTTATTTCTCCTGGCGGTATCGGTTTTGATATCAACTGCGGGATGAGATTAATTACCACCAACCTTACTGCGGACGAAGTAAAGCCCCGCATCAAAGAATTAGTCGATGCGCTCTACAAAGCAGTTCCTGCCGGAGTAGGCTGTAAAGGCTTCGTCAAAGTCAGCAAAGAAGAATTCAAAGAAGTCATGAAAGATGGCGCGCAATGGTGTCTGAAGAAAGGCTATGCCTGGCCCTCTGATATTGATCACATCGAAAGTCATGGAAAAATTCCTCAGGCTGATGCCAGCAAAGTTTCTGATAAAGCAATCAAGCGAGGATTCGATCAACTCGGAACACTTGGTTCAGGAAATCACTATTTAGAGATTCAAGAAGTGAAAGCAGAAAATATCTACGACAAAGAAGCTGCTGAAATCATGGGCATCACTAAACCCGGCCAGATTGTGATCATGGTGCACTGTGGCAGCCGCGGTTTCGGCCACCAGGTTGGGACTGATTACCTCAAAGTTTTCTTAGAAGTCATGCCCAAATATGGCATTGAAATTCTCGATCAGGAATTAGCCTGCGCGCCATTTAACTCGCCGGAAGGACAGGATTACTATAAAGCCATGGCCTGTGCAGCAAATATGGCTTTTGCCAATCGGCAAGTTATCACCCATCAGATCCGTAAAGTATTCAGCCAAGTCTTCGGAAAGACTGCAGAAGAGATGGAAATGAATTTAGTATATGATGTTGCGCATAATATCGCTAAATTAGAAAAACACAAAGTAAATGGAATAGAAAAAGAATTATTGGTGCACAGAAAAGGTGCAACCCGCGCTTTCGGCCCTTCCAGAGCATCTGAACTGCCTAAGAAATATGCCAAAATTGGTCAGCCAATAATTCTGGGCGGCAGTATGGAAACCGGTTCATATCTATTATTAGGAACTGATGGCGCTGATGAAACTTTTTCTTCTACTGCGCATGGTGCAGGCCGTACTATGAGCCGCTCCCAAGCCAAACGGGAAATCCGCGGCGACAAATTACAGCAAGACATGGAGAAGAAAGGAATTTATGTACACGCGGTTAGCATGAGCGGTTTGGCGGAAGAAGCAGGAGCAGCCTACAAGGATATTGATGTGGTTGTCGATACTTTAGATAAAGCGGGAATCACTAAACCAGTTGTTGCTTTGAAACCTATTGGGAATGTAAAAGGATAGAGATAGATTTTTATACATTTGTTTCTTTATTTTGTATCGCGATGATGTTAGCTAGGTTTGTTACAGTTCTGATTCTCATAACTTTATTGATAGTAAGTTGTGCACCTGAGGTTTCTGATGAACAGATCTTTTCACAATTAGAAAATTTATCTGATGAAGAATTTGATGCGGTTATGGCTGAAGACAATGCAGCCCTGGCTGGCAAAGCTCTTGCATATAGATTCTCTAAAGAAAGTTCAGATAAAGTCCGCATGGTGCGCCAGCAGGCAAAAGCACTAACCTGGTTAAGCTGTTCCTCCACAGCTAATGGTGTAAATGTAAAATATTCATATGAAAGAGTAAATTCAAGGGCATTTGCCAACATCTGTTCAGGATATCAGCTTCAAGAATATTCTTGTGCAGGAAATAGATATGTACAAAAAACGATAGCCTGTGAAAATGGCTGCATGGGGGGAAAATGCCTTGCAGGTTCGCCAAAATTCACCCCTGTAACAAATGGCTTAGTCGGCTGGTGGGATGGTGACGAGATCGTAAGTAATATCGCATCTGATTTGGTAAATAATAATGATGGCGTACTATTTAATGGTATCACCACGGCTTCTGGCAAGATAGGCCAGGCGTTTAGTTTTGATGGACAAGACGACTACGTAAATATTTTCTTCCCGAATTACCTTTCAGAGTTTACAATTGAAGCATGGGTTTATTTGGAGCTTTTTGAAGCAAGCGGGCTTGATGTTCCAACAGGGCCAGAAGTTTTAACCATAATGGCGCAGGATGGACCGGCGAGATGGAGCCTGACTCATGAAATCTCTACTAGCAACTTATTTTTTAGATATAATGATGGCGGCGATGCAAACATTGTTGCCGCATTCGGATCAACCCCTCAAAGTATTTCACCGCCCGGTACCCCATTTATCGTACCAAAAGTTTGGCGTCATGTTGCTGTGACCTATAAGTCAGGGCTGGCTGATGTATACATTGATGGCGTAAAAACTAACCAGATAGGCATTAACAAAATATCACTATCTCCTACCAGCGGATTCCAGCCCATCATTAAAATTGGTGATGGTGTTATAGTGGATTCTAATGATTTGACTGACAAGCCTGCAAACTGGGCAGGATTAATCGATGAGGTACAGATTTACAATCGGATTCTTTCTCAAGCTGAGATACAAAGTATTTACAATTATCAGCCATTGCCTGCGCTAAAGCCAGAAGCAGTCCAGATTGCAGTTATCCAAAAATAAGAATGACCGCCACAATCTTAATTCTTGAATTTCTCCTTTTCTCTTTTATAGGAGGGATTCTTGATTTGCTCTACAATTTTGTGACAGAACGGAAATGGTCCAATACCGGATATTTCAAAGCTCCTTTTTGTCCCATCTACGGTGTCGGTGCATTAATATTGATTTTTGTCTTTAAGATGTTTGCCTTCCTTTCTCCTTTTTATGTAATCATGGTTGGATCAGTCGCCATGATAGTCTTAGAATATGTCGGCGGTATCTTTACCGAAAGGATATTGAAATTAAAACTCTGGGATTATTCTGCTTCAAGATTCCATCTTCACGGATATATTCATCCTCTTCATTCTTTTTATTGGCTGGTGCTTACTATCGTTTTTTATTTTGTTCTTTATCCCTTGGTTATTTTATTTGAATCCGCTCTGGCCGTTCCAGATTATCTAGAATTCCCTATTCTTGCTTTATTCATGATCAGTGCCTTATGGTTGACCATCCGCAAGATGCCAGCCCAATTTTTTGAAATTCGTGGAAAAATGATGAATCTCACTTTGGAGAGATACAAGGACGTATACTCCATGATCTGCAAGTACAAGAAATCCTCGTTCTCCTCCAGGAAGAAATTACAACGCCTCATCCAGCAGCAATTGAAAAACACCAACGCTACCTTGAAGAAGATGCCGTTGAAATGGAAATAATCTATTTCCTAAATTTATTTCCTATTCTTAAATGAAGACAAACTATTTTAAATGACAAAAATAGCTTTTAGCAAATGCGAGGCACTCTGAAACTATTTCGTCTTTTTGGTATTGACGTGCAATTGCATTTCTCCTGGTGGTTTGTCTTTGCCATTTTATCCTGGAGTTTGTCTACTTCCTTTTTCCCACATTATTTCCCTGGTTCTGATACTACTACTTACTGGGCCATGGGAATAGTATCTGTCTTTTTCCTCTTCCTCTCCGTATTGTTACATGAATTCAGTCATTCCTTAGTTGCCAAGACTCAGAAAATTGAAGTAGAAAATATTACTCTCTTCTTCTTCGGCGGAGTAGCCGGAATTAACGATGAAGATCTCAAACCATTTCCAGAATTTATCATGGCTATTGCCGGGCCATTATTCTCCTTAGCCTTAGCAGGAATATTCTTTCTTATCTACAAACTGAACGGCCATGCCTTTTTGACGGCAATCACTTTCTATCTTTACCAGCTCAATTTAGTATTAGCCTTATTCAATCTAGTACCTGGCTATCCTTTAGATGGGGGAAGAGCTTTTCGAGCTATCCTGAATGGATACTATCATGACCTAAAAAAATCAACCAAGATTGCCGTATTGGGCGGCCGCATCTTTGCTCTTCTCTTGGTTTCAGCAGGAATATTATACTTTATTCATGGTTCCGGTGGTGGCTTATGGTTTATCTTTTTAGGAGGTTTCCTGTACTTTATTGCTGGAGTCAGTTATGAACAAGTCATTCTCAAAGAAGCATTAAATCAGATCCCTATTATGAACCTGCTCACCAAAGATTATCTTAAGATCGAACCAACGCTGCGTTTTTCTCAATTTCTTGATGAATACCTCGATAATGATCAAGATATCTTTTTAGTCGGCAACAGCCATTTTTCAGGGATTCTTGACCTAAAGAGAATTGAATCCATGCCGGCCAAAGTCCAAAAATCACTGACGGTGAAACAAGTTGCCGTTCCTTTGTCAGAAATCAACAGTTTACAAAAAAAAGATACCGCCTATACTGCCTATAAGAAATTTGCAGAACAAAACCTAGAAATTCTTCCGGTGATGGAAAAATCAAAACTTCTTGGTTTTGTTACCAGAAGAAAAGTCATGCATCGGTTAGTATGGTCTTTAAAGTATCACATCGGTGCTGACGGCAAGAGTAAGAAGAAGAAATAAACTAATGAGCAACATTACAAAGAGACTCGAGGCAATTGAACAAAGAAATAAGAAAGTTGAGTTAGATAAAGCTTGGGAAACCAGTTGGGCCAGAAAAATCTCCATTGCGGTTCTAACCTATACCAAAAGCACGAAATATTCGAACAATTATTCGTGCTTTTGTATATACAAAGGCAATTCGATATATTCGAAAATTAATTGCCTTTGGTATATTTCACCATTGTACTATTTTTCTTTGTAGCTCAATTGCCGAAACCGTTCATCAATTCCATTGTTCCCACCATCGGTTTTGTCCTTTCCACTTTATCTTTGTCTTTTTTCAAAAAGCTCTGGATTAAGTCCAAGACGTAAACAGTAATTTTTCATAAGAATCATTAAAAATAATCGCTTGTTTTTCTTAGTCTATGAGTAAAAAAGAAATACTTACAGAACTACAGAAACTAACTGGCCACAACCACATAGAAATCACTCTTCGCGGCGATGCGGCCATTACTGCTGCTATTTCTCTCGTTCCAGAAGATAAAATTGTCCTTATCCCAGAAGAGGGCGGCTGGTTAAGTTATCCCAAGATTCCAGCAAAATTAAGTTTGAAAGTTCTCAAGGTTGCTTGCGATGATGCTAAAATAAATCTTCCAGATCTGCAAGCAAAACTACACCAACATATTTGCGGCGCATTCCTCTACCAAAATCCTGGTGGCTATTTCGCTGAACAGCCCATGGAAGAGATTTACCAGCTCTGTCAAAAGAGTAATTGCCTGGTTATCATGGATGCTTCTGGTTCTATCGGCACAAAAGTATGTGATGGTAAGTATGCGGACATTCTAGTCGGCAGCTTTGGAGAATGGAAATTGATAGAAGCAAAAGCCGGGGGATTTATTTCCTGCAAAGAAAAAGATAACTTTGAAAAGGCTAAAAATGATGCTACTATTCTTACTGATGAAATAATTTTAAAAGTTATTGCAACGAAACTCAAGGAATTACCAGAACGGATTTCCTTCTTAACCCAAAAGAGGGAAAAAATAATTGCTGATTTGAAAGAATTCGATATAGTTCATAAAAAAGATCTGGGTTTTGTGGTGGTAGTAAAATACAAAGATCAAATAGAAAAAGAAAGTCTTATAAATTATTGTGAGAATAATAGCCTGCCTTGGACGGAATGTCCTCGATATATAAGATTAAATCAACCCGCAATATCAATTGAAGTGAAAAGGTTAGAAAAATAAGGATATTAAAATGGCTTTACGCGAACCGCAATCAATGAATGAATGTATCTACTTCACCAATCGCTCTCTGGATGATGGTGAAGTCATGGCCTGGGTCTACCGGAAAGACTGTCCTAAATGCAAGAAAGCCAAAATGGGCAAACCGATTGTGAAAGGAAAAGTAAAGACCAGAGCTGATGAATATGAATGCCCTGCTTGCAAATATAGGGAAGCTAAAACAGAACATGAAGAAAGTTTACAATTAGAAGCCAAATATACCTGTCCCCATTGTAAGAAAAAAGGCGAATCAACAGGTCAGTACAAGAGAAGAAATTACCTGGGCGTTCAATCTTACGTGGTTAACTGCCAGCATTGTAAAGAAGTGATTCCTGTAACTAAAAAGCTGAAAGAACCTAAAAAAGGAAAGAAAGCGCCAGCACTTCCAGCTGATATTCAAGATACCGATTGAAGATAGGAACAATTAAATACTACTTTTTCTTCCTATTACCAAAGAGGTAGTAGTCAGTGAAAAAAGTAGGCAGTAGTAAAAAATCTTCAAGGCATCATGTATTGTTAGTTTCAGTATTTGCAATTATTATCTTTCTTGCAGTGGTGGTTTTTGTTCTTCAACGTAACACTTACTTAGGAGCTGTCGCTGGAAAAGCAATCCAGCAGACCAAAGAACTGGCTCTGACCGAAGAAGAAGCAGTCATCGCCGCCGCCCTTCAGCAAGGAAAAGATACTGTTTTTATCAGATGTCCACCTTCATTAGGGCTCAAGCTTGAGCAGTGGAATCTTCCGCAAGGATGGGAAGTAGAACTTTGGAAGCCAGTGGAAGTTCAATGTTTTAACTATAAGATCAGTTGTTATTACGCTGATGATCCGGCAATTACTGCCCGAGCTGATCAAGTTGTCCTCTCTCATTCTTTTGAATCACATGGCAAAATTAAGAGTTGTTCCCCCCTTGAAGCGGAAAATGGCTTTGGCTGTGATTGCGGCTTAGATCAGAACTAATAAACCAAGGGAAATAGCAACTTTTAAATAACTTCTTTATATTTTAAAGAACGATGAAAGCTCAATCAAAAACCGTCATTACTGCAGCACTTCCCTATGCTAATGGTCCCTTACATATCGGGTTTCTATTAGAAGCGATTCAGGCTGACATTTATGCTCGGTTTTTGCGATCAACCCAAAAAGATGTTTTGTACATCTGCGCTTCAGACATGCACGGTACTCCCATAGAAATAAATGCTAAGAAAGCCGGCGTTGATCCAGAACAATTTGTAGAAAGATATTGGAAAGAACACCGGGAAGATGCTGCTTCTTTTCTGATCTCTTTTGATAATTTTCATAAAACTCATTCCAAAGAAAATAAAGAATTGTCTGAACACTTTTTTACCCAGCTGAAGAAAAAAGGATTCATCTACATAAAAAATATGGGCGTTATTTATTGTTCTTCCTGCCAGAGAACTCTTCCCGATCGGTATGTCCGCGGTACTTGCCCCCTATGTGGGATTGCTGATCAGTATGGCGATGTCTGTGAGGGCTGTGGCAGCGTTCTGAAAGGAACAGATTTACTCAATCCCAAATGTTCGCTCTGCGGGACTACTCCCCAGATCAAATCTAGCCCGCATTATTTCTTCAAACTAAGTGCCTTTGCCAGTAAATTAAAAAAATGGATTAACTCTAAAAGTGCCGACTTACAGCTAGAAGTTAAAAATTGGCTCAAGGAATGGTTAGACAAAGGCTTAGAAGATTGGTGCATCTCCCGGGATGCTCCTTACTTTGGATTTGAAATTCCCGGAAGCAAAAAAGAATGCGGCGAAGTGAAATACTTCTACGTCTGGTTGGATGCACCTATTGGTTACATCTCTGCCACTAAAAATTATTGCGATAAAAAAAATGATAAAACTAAAACTTGCAAATGGGAAGACTATTGGAAAAAAGGATCAGTACATCACTTCATTGGTAAAGATATTTCTTACTTCCATTTCCTATTCTGGCCAGCTATTTTAATGGCCATGGATATTCCGCTTCCAAAACTAACTGTACATGGTTTTATCAACGTCAACGGCCAAAAGATGAGTAAGTCTCGGGGCACTTTTTTCACCGCTAAAGAATTTCATAAACTCTACGGAGCAGAAGCGTTGCGGTTTTATTACGCCAGTCACCTGGAACGTAAAATACTTGATGTAGACCTAAACTTTGATGAATTTGCGGCGGTCATCAATAATGTCTTAGTCGCAAAATTAGGAAATTTCTGCTATCGTACTTTAACTTTTGCAGAAAAAAATTATGGAGAATTACCTGCTCTTAAGCCTACAGAAAACAAAGCCTTAACCAAAAAAGTATTATCCTTATCTGAGAAAGTGAAAAAAAATTATCTTGCTCAGGATTATCATACTGCTGTCAAGAATATTTTAATGATTGCCGATCTGGGAAATGCCTACTTCCAAAAAGCTGAGCCTTGGAAAACAAAAGATGACCCAAAAACCAGAGCAGTAGTAGCCTGGTGCGTTAATCTAGCTCGGAATATGGCTATCCTGATTAATCCGGTTCTTCCTGAATTTAGTGAGAAAGTGTTCGGTACTTTAGGTGAAAAGCATTTAACCTTTACTGATATTAATTTCACCTGGAAAGGAAAAGTCAAGAATGTTCCTTTGCTTGTCAACAAAGTAGAAATCGTGCGCAAAGAAACTTTTCCTCTGCGCTTAACAGTAGGAAAAATTTTAGAAGTGAAAGATCATCCCAATGCTGACAGCTTGTACTTACTGAAGGTTGATTTAGGCAGTCTTGGTCAGAGACAAGTTGTTGCCGGTTTGAAAAAACATTTCCGCAAAGAGGAGTTAGAAGGAAGAAAAGCAATCTTTGTAGCCAACATGAAGCCCGCAAAACTGCGCGGAGAGATGAGCGAAGCTATGGTCTTAGCCGCTGATGATGGTGCACATGTAGGCTTATTGGAAGTTCAGAAGCTTACTCCTGGAGAAGAAGTCCATTTTGAAGGCACGGAAAACTCCCCTGCCGAAGTTACTTTTGAAGAATTTATGAAAATTATCATCACCATCCAAGCCGGGCAGGTATGGTATCAAGGAAAAAAGTTGATTTCACCCTTGGAAGCAGTGAAAGTGCACGGTCTTAACGATGGCGCCAGAGTTCGATAAAATCTTCTTATTTCTCCGTTCAAACCGCCCAAACCTTTATATACCAATATTCTTTCCTTAGCGTTGATAGAATGAAGCAAAAAAGGGGTAGTCGTAGTACTAGTCTCAGTAGCCTTTGCGCCTTCTCAAAGCACTCAAATTCTAAACAGGGGCAAGTAACCATTTTTATCATTATTGGCATCATCATTCTGTTTGTCTTTTCTGGAATTTTGTACGTCACTAAAGTAAGTAGTAAAGAAGAACTTACTGCTGCAGGTGAACCAGTTATTGCTGCCGTTCCTCAGGAATTCCAACCTTTGCAAATCTATACCGAAGATTGCCTAGCTCAGACCGGAAGGCGTGGTTTACTTGTTCTCGGCCAACAGGGCGGTTATATTTATCCTGAACTGATTGGGAAATTTTCTTCTTCAGATCCTACCGATGCTGATGGTATAGATCTTGAACCAATCAAGGTTCCTTACTGGCATTACAATGCTCCTCCTAATAATCAGCCCGATGTTTCTTATTCATCATTACAGCCACCATTGCATGCTCAAGACGACCCAGAAATAAGTATCGAAGCGCAGTTGTCAAGATTTGCTGAAGAAAATCTGAACGGCTGTCTTGACAACTATGCTGGCTTCTCTGAACAAGGTTTTGTTATCGAAGCGCCAGCTTTAGTTGAAGGAGCCACATCAGGAAAAGAAGTGCTGGTCACCATTGCTGATGAAACGGTCAATTTCTGGTTGAAGATGGAAGTGGAAGCGACCAAAGGAGATGCTACCGTGGAGATGAACCAATTTTATATCAAGACTCCAGTCAGATTAAAACATTACTATGATGTTGCTGCCGAAATTACTAAAGTAGAATCTGAACATCATTTCCTAGAACTGCAAGCGTTAGATTTAATCACCGCCTATGCTTCAGTCGACACCAACAAGCTTCCCCCTATGGAGCAGATCACTTTTGATTTTGTTCCTACTGTCAGCTGGACAGAACCGGATGTCAAGGAAAAATTACGCAGTTTACTCACTTCGAGTGTCCCTTTACTGCGCTATCTGCAGAGCACTAATTTTTACCGCTTTGAATATACGCCGGAAGAGAGTGCTACGGTAGATTTACACGAATTATATCAAAAGCACTATGACAACATGATCCTTCCTCTTGAAACCGGAAAAAATATTGAAGTAAACTTTGATTACTTTGGCTGGGAACCGTATTTTGACATGAATGACAAAGCTGGACAGATCGTGCCTAGTTCTTATCGTGCTCCCAGCGCTACTCCTCTTCCGCCCATTCCTCTTACCGTGAACCACTACTACTCGACCTATGATGTAAGTTATCCTGTGCTAGTAACCATCCGCGATCCTGCCGCCTTGGAAGGAAGAGGATATACTTTTGCCTTTGCTCTAGAAGCAAATATTCGTAACAATGCTATTCCTGCTCAAGGGTACAGCCAGCCTGCCCCTATTGCTCTCGAGCAAAAAAGCATGGTTTGTGATCCAGAAAAAAGAAATACACAACTCCTCAGAACGGTCGTGGTAGATAGTGCAACCCAAGAACCATTAGAAGCAGTGCAAATCGGTTTCTCTATTCCTGAACAAGACGATTGTTTGATGGGCCTCACTGATAATGACGGAGAATTTGAAAGCAAATATCCAGCAGTTTATGGTGGTGTTGCCAGCTTCATCAAAGATGAATACTTAACTAATTTTTATCCTATTGATACATATAGATTCAGAGAAAGTTCCGGCGTGATCGGTTATGCAACCGCCGCAAATTCTGAAGTGGTCGTACCTTTACACAAAAGGAAATTCATCAATGTTTCTTTCCGTCAAAAAAGTGTAGAAAAGTGTGTTGAAGATGATGACGGTGAAAATAAACAATGCTTTACCCAAGGATTATTCGCTACCGGTTTAACTTCGGTGTATTCTTATCTGCCGGAAACATTGGATCAAAAACATTCTTGGATTTTCCCTAATACTGCTCGAGCACTGGAGGACAAGGAAACTGCTACCGTTGTTTTGAAGCGGGTTGGAGATACCAACCCTAATGCCTTTAGCGACCAATTTTCTGCAAGTGCTACTGTCCACGGAAATACTCAGACTCGGATGGAATTAGTTCCCGGCGTGTATGAAGTTACTGCTTTGTTGACCCGCAGTGAACCTTTAGTTATCCCTGAAGAAGAACGTTGTGCTGGGCTGACTTGCTTTACTCTTGGTGAACAAGTCTTAGATGAATTTTTATCTGGACAATTACGCTGGGATCAACCTAAAAATTACCTGACAGTTACTCCTGAACAACTTTACGGCGCTGATGAAATGGTTTTCACCATCCTCAGTTTCAATCTCGCCGGTGTTCCTGCTGAAGAACATCTTCGCATCATTGAAGATTTACAGATGATGGGGGAAACAGCAAATCTCTCCCAGCAATTACGTGCTAATCTTGAGCCTACCTTCCGATAAACAAAAAATAAAATGCAACCACGACCATGAAAACAAGAACCAGCAAAACCATCTGGAATTTTGCAGGATTATTTATCATGATGTTAGTTCTCAGCATGCCCCTGTATTCTGCTAGCTCACTGGCTGCTGCAGTGCAGATAACCAAAAATTCCGGTGAGGGGGGAGTTGAAACTTATCTTGATGCTGAAGGAGATGTCTGGACAGTTGAAGCTTTAATTTCTGTTTCTGGCTCGGCAACTCCTAATAATGGAACCGTTAATCCTGCCAATGTTAAAATAAAAATTGGTGACAGTGAAGCTCCTTTCAGTTCCTGCACTCAGAGCGCTTTGGGAAATCTCTGTGAATATATAAGCCCACTAACTGATGGTGTCCAGGAAGGAGAATATGCTTTTCAAGTAATTTATAGTGCCCTCAATGCCTTAGGTAAAACTGAAACTGCTTCCAATGGCGATGTTATCCGAGCAGATGGTTCTGCTCCGGCTATTTTCTTCGCTCCCGGCGATGTAAAACAAACTAGTGCTGGAGAAGTGGAACTGGACTTTACTGTGAATGATAAAGTTAGCGGCGGAGCTCCTTCGGTCGGATTAAAACAAGTCGATATCCTTGATGCTGATACTGGTGTAGTGTATCAATCTATTACTGTAGGAGGCCAAGAAGAATTTAATTACATTTTAGACAGCGAGTTGGGCGGAATCCTTGACGCCGATTGGAGCGGTGAAGGTCTCAAGAGAGTAAAGATCAGAGCTGAAGATCGACTAGGCCACAAAGCAGTAAGTCAATCCGTGTCTTTCTTTGCTGATTTTGTCAAACCGGAAATCGGTGGCAGTTTGAATTTTACTCAGTTTGGACAATTCATTGGACAATTTACCGGAACTACTGATATTGTTGTAGACATAACTGAATCAAGTGTGCCAACAGTAAAAGGATATTCAGACCAAGCAGTTTTGAATGGGCAAGAAGCTGACTGTGAAGCTGATGATGAGGTAGATAAACTCTGGCATTGCACCTGGAATAATGTTGAAGTAAACCCGCAGAGCAGTATCACTATCTTGGTTGTCGCGCAAGATGAAAAAGGCAATACTGCTGAAAGAAGTATTGTTACCTCATTTACTGTCGATAATTCTCCTCCGGAAATAAAATTCTTCGGCACTTTGCGGCAGTTTGAAGATAAAAGCTATATGAAGAGCGGCGAAAGCAGGATTATCTTACGCGCGGAAGACCAGGGAGCAGGAATTTCCAAGTCGGGAATCCGCGCGAATTTAGGTGCATTTGATTCAAGTAGCGCCGCTGAACCGACTGCTTGTGAAGAAGCAGCCGGGGTTATTGAATGTTACTGGGAAATCGATGATAATCTTGCAGAAGGAGTTTTAACATTTGGTTTATCAACCCTTGAAGATAATGTCGGTAATGAGGGAGTCGCGCCAGAATTCGAATTCTTAGTTGATAACACTGGTCCAAAAGTAGAAGAGTTGGAAGTGTTTGGCGTTTCTGAAGCAGGCGATAAGAATTATTTCCAGAGTAATGACTTCTTTAAGATCGTCTTGAAAGCTTCAGAAGCCAGCGGCTTGCGAGTGTTGGTAGATGTTAACGATTTAGTCTTAGATGCGGAAACAAAATATCCTGAGAATTATACTGGTGTTAATTATGTTGATGAAGAAGGATGGCAGGTATTTACCGAAGATGATTGTCAGAAAGTTGAAGGCCGCTGGGAGTGCATGGTGCAGACAGATTCCATCAAGAGCGGCCCTGACTCTAATGTAGAAGTTAAGGTAAAAATACAAGATACTGCCGGCAATGATGCAGTAAGCTGGCCGGAATTAAATGATGAACCTAAGAATGTAAAACGATTTAAGACTGATGATAATAAAGCAGAACTGACTATCGATCTACTCGGTCTTGCTACCGAAGATAATCCAGATTACTGGGAAGTGCAAAGTGTTCTTGCTGTTGGCGGCGCTGGTTCTTTTATAGATTTAGACACTGCTCCTTTAACTTATACTCGTCTGCCGTTCAAGATTGTATTAAATTCCGATCTTGATAATGTCCAGGCATTAAATATTGAATTAGCAAGCTGCGCTCCTAAAGAAGCTGAAAAGCAAGGAGAAGAAGCGCCTGTTTCTAGTACTGCTCCGGCAATTAGCAGGAGCTTGCTATATGGCGGAACTTCTCCAACTGGTGATTATACTCCTACACCGAATATCATTATCGAATTCGAGCCATTTGACGGGCGAGGATTGTTTAATATCCAGGAATTTGCCGAAGGAGAATTTAAACATCAAGAAGCGTACACTTGTACCATAAAAATATTTTCTCAAGTAGGTAAGAATGCGATCAGGGCGGCTGAAATTCAGGAAGTAGAAGTGTTAGTGCCATTTGCCTTCTCTTCTCTAGGTGCGCAAGATGAAAACTTAGAAAAAATCATCGAAGATGCAAAAGACGACATCAATGCAGCCTGGGATGTTATCGGGGTCATGGCTGAGATTCTGAAGTGGGTAGATTATTTGGTGCAGATATACCAAGTAGTGGTCGGGGTTATAGAACTTGTTCAACAAGCAACCGTTGGATTATCTGTTGTCTACGAACCGCCCCAGACTAAGGCAGCCGCCATTGCTACCTGCTTTGGCATGCATGGTGCTGTAAAGGGTGTAGATGGTGGATTCGAGATTGTCGATCAGATCGTCCAAGTATTATCCTGTAGGCCGACGGGAAAAGCAGATTTAGGATGGTATGGGCAATGGCAGTCATTTATTCTATCTCTGTATAATGTGGAAGTCTTAAATTTTGAAGCAATCGGCAATCCTGATCTAGTCGGTTCTGGACAATATCGGCCTGCGCGAGACATACGTGAAAATCTTTACCTTTCCATCGCGGGCTTATGCATCCCTGGAATAATAAAGAATCTTGATGAGATCCGACAGATCAAATGCCGAAAAATTGTCTGCCTGCAGAACGAAGTTCGCGCGGGAGTAGCAACAGTCAGCATGTGCGAAGATTTAGAAGACTTATTGATGTGCAAATATGTACTTGGAGAATTGTGGTATATACTACCGTTCTCACAGTTTTATGATCAAGTAATTAATGCTCTCCACAAAGCCTTTGGCGATCCCTTCGCTATTGCTCATACTGTAACTATTTTAGGATGCGGTATAAGCTGCTCATTCAGTGCAGGTTATGCTCTTGAACCAGCCTGTATGTATGCATATTATATCTGGGATATTGTTGGAATACTAGAAAGCATTGTCGGATTTGTAACTACTATTGTTGCTGAATTCGAATCAGGCGGATTGAACTACTGTGATGCTGCTGATGTGGATGTGATTTAAGATATGAAAAAAGAATTAGTTAAATCATTGAAAGGATTTGCAAAGGAAGTTTCAAGAGATATTCCTGTCGATAAAATGTACTTATTTGGCTCCCGCGCGGTTGGAAAAGCAAGAAGATGGAGTGATGTTGACATATTATTAGTTTCAGAAAAATTTGCAGGAAAACGTCCATTAAAAAGAGCTCCTCCACTCTATATGAAATGGAATCTAGATTATCCTGTTGATTTTGTATGTTTAACACCGAAAGAGTTTCGTGAAAAAAAAAATACAGCTGGCGTAGTGAAAGACGCCGTTAAGAAGGGAATAAAAATAATATGAAGAAAAAAGCAGTGATGATAGTTGTACTTTTACTTTTAGGTAGTATCTTCGCTTTCGCTCAAGAGACCGAAGCTGATGAAGCAGTTGTCGAATGCGGTGTAGGTTGTAAGATCTGGCAATTCTTATTCGGCAGCAAAGAAGCCAGAGCAGGAAGATCATGGTGGGATCGTGGAGCGTTGGTGGGGGAAGGTATATTTGGGCCAAATGTTAAAAAATACACAAGTGATTGGCAATGTACTGAAGGAGATATCGATGTTTGTCTTTGTACATCTTCATCGTGTCTTCTAAATGGTCCTGGCACTTCAAAAATAGATTTTAGTGCAGGGGATATTATTACTGAGGTTCCATATAATCAGGATCCAGCAGAGTTAGATTGGACAGCCATTGCTTCTAGAATTGCTACGGGAAAGATTACAAAACCACTATCGCACAATCTCTACCAGGCAGGATTTAGGACTAAAAAATGGAATGAGCTCGAGCAGGAAGCCTTCAAAGTACTGCCAAATACAGCATTAGAAGTTCTTAGAGAGCAGGAAAATGCTTGTACTGCTGGTGATTCTGATGCTTGCGCAGCTGCAGCAGATTTCTATCAAGCTGGTGAGGTAGTTCAAAAAGACGAACAAAAAGCAGCTGCTCTTGACCAAAAAGCTGAGGAACTTGAATCTGGCGTACAACCAACAGCTAAAGCTCTAAATAATGATGATTGGAATCTTGATATAGACGAAGGGGTGTATGTTTGTAAAAATCCTAAATGTGTTCATGATGGAAAAGAGTATAAGGAAGGAGATAAATTACCTGTTTCTTCTGGAACAACAACCGCACCATCCACAGCACCAGCTCCATCTGGAACACAATCAGCACCAGCAGCTCCTAAAGCAAAGCCTGCAACACCACCAGTTGCAAAAGCTCCTGCTACTGGCTGTCCGCCAAAATGTTTTGTTGACACTGGAATTGATCAGAAATTTCAAGATATTCTTGGCCTTAAATATTATAACCAATATAAAAAGACCGTGGGTTCTAATCAGGAGATTTTCGAAAGAACAGATGCAAACGGTAAGCCAACTGGCGTTATAGTGATGCGTGGATCAGTAGGAACAATCACTTTATCATATGATGATGAAAGAAAATTATATGTTGGAACGCGTTCAAAACCAGCAAAGACAGGTGGAGGAACATTGCAGGAAACTTTTGTAGCTTTAAATGGACAAGTTTTGGCCTCAAAGTCAGGAAGCACTATTGAAGTAGATGGAGCAAAATACACCATCGACAAAGATATAGATGTTAAAGACATTACCAGTGAAAACGGCATCTTCTACCAAGTCGAAGAAGAAGATGACGGCGGATCAATTCAAATCAACGCCGAAGCAGGCACCAGAACAATTACTAATTACATCGATGAAACTCAAGAAGTTTTCGACTCCAAAACGGGTGAGCAATCTAAATTAAAAGGAGATTCTTATCTAGATGGACAAGGTGGCTGTAAAGAAGATAGATGTTTTGTACCTACCGGCGGGCATGAAACCAGATTAGCCGGCAAAGATGAAAAAGGAAAACCGCTTTATGATTCATATTTAGTAGATTATGATTACAAAGATTTAACTGGCTATGATAGAATAGAAACGTTTGAAGCCAAGAAATATTTCAATCCCCTCAGCGGCAGAAAAGAAGCAGAAACATTTAATCGCCCAACTTCTGACGGTTTTGTTTCAACTACTGTCTTTGCCCAGCGTGAACGAGATGACAAAGGAAAAGAGACTGGAAAGTATACTGGAAACCTAATCATTGAAGACGAAGAATTAGGAGATGCAATAGTTAGAAAAGGAGTGGTGGGTGGCGGAAAACAAATAGTGGACGGAAAGCTAGTTTTAACTGGTCAAGAGGGGTGGAAAGTTGTTTCTCTTCCCAAATTAGATGCTATTGTCGAACAAAAATATACAAATTATCTGGCTACTCAAAAAAGTAGCGATGAAGCTTTTTACGGTTTTACCCTCAAGAAATCAGCGCTTGAGGCAAAACAGGGCGAACTAAATTTGCGTAAGGTTGAGCTCAGCAAAGCAATCGCTGAGAAAAAAATAAAAAGCGGCAGTAATGAGGAGAAGAATGAATTAGCTCTACAAAAATTATTAGAGGATGAGGTTAGCTCTTTGCAACAGGAAGCGACTGATGCTAAAACAGAGTCGGACACTGCTAATAATCAATTCCTTGCCGCAGAAGGTGAATTGAATCAAGCGCAGAAGGAGAAAGATGAAGCAGAGCAGAAAATAAATGAAGAAGCAAACGAAGGTACATTCAAAGAACATAACGATGACACTCTTTCCAGCTCCCAAGGAGGTCTTGCAACTGCGCAAACTATTCTTGAATCGATCTACGCAGTTTCTTCGCAAGTTAAATCCTATCCGGCAATCAGCAATTTATTATTCGGAGAAGCAGAATTCTATCAAGACTGGAGAAGAGCGCAGGATGCAGCATTCGCTCCCTTGCTGGGAGAGAATTGGTTCCCCTCCTTGTTATGTGAAGATTCAACCTACCGCTGGCTAGATAAGGAAGCGGAAGGAAAAGCAGTCATAAAAACTGTTTCAGGAACCTATCAGGCTGTCGCCAGCATTCAGATGGAACGTTCAGCAGAAACTTCGCCTATTCTCTGCCAAAAGAATCCAGACCAAGAAGCAGAAGAACAATGGATCTGTGATCGGCATCAGGTTTGTGTGGATGATAGTTTCTGTTATGCGGATAAAGATGACGATGAAGAAGCCGATGATGATGAACCGTTGAAAGGATACTTCTACAAAATTACCTGGGCAGTCTCTGCTCCTCAAGATGAAGCCTATACTCCTTTAGTTGATGAAAATGGGGTTGCTGTTTCCTTCAATATCTGGATAGATCAAAATCCTGACGGACAGCTAAATCTTGAAAGTGGAAAAGCTATCTATAATTTAGCTGGGAATACTGCTTCACCGATACAACTACAAAATGGCGCATCGGATAGAGATGCCATCATAAAATATTCTCCTAATGAATACCAAGAAGCATGCATCATCTGGAATCAGCCCCCTAGGACGGTAGAATCAATTGACGTGGGAGCGGCCCTCACTTTTGGCGTTGCTGGAGAACCAGGGGATGCAATTGGTCCAGTCTGTTACGGAGCAGGCGATCCTGGATTTACGTCAGCCGTCGGAAAGGTCAACTGGGAAAATGCTGGGCAGCAATCAACCAGCGTTTCCCAAAATAAAGGAGAAATCAGCCGGAATACGGATTGGTAGTTCTTAGCCACTAGACCACCACTGGACATTGCCGATAGCTTTTAAAATCCAAGAATTTTTCACTTTTATCTATTTTAGCCAGACCACTGGTCAACTGGACAAGTTCGGCTAAGATATATAAACCACCTTTTACCCTACATATCGGGGTGGTCTAACATGAATAAGCTGTCTGTGTTTGAAGGAAAAAAGATACGAAAGGTTTGGCACAATAGTGAGTGGTGGTTTTCAGTAGTAGATGTCGTAGAAGCTGTGACAGAAAGTGCAGACGCAAGGAATTACTGGAAAGTACTCAAGCATAGGCTTCTTGAGGAAGGTAGTAATGAAACGGTTACAAAATGTAACCAGTTGAAATTATCAGCAGAAGATGGCAAGCTTAGAGAGACGGATTGCGCTAACACAGAAATCTTGTTTAGGCTTCTTCAATCCATCCCCTCGCCAAAAGCAGAGCCATTTAAGCTATGGCTGGCCAAAACAGGCTACGAGCGCATCCAGGAGATAGAAAATCCAGAATTAGGACAAAACAGGATCAAACAATATTATGAACTGAAAGGTTATCCCAAAGATTGGATTGACAAACGACTGAGGGGCATTGCCATACGTCAAGAGTTAACAGACGAATGGAAACAGCGAGATGTAACTCAAGAAAAAGATTTTGCCATCCTCACCAATGAGATTAGTAAAGCAACCTTCGGAAAAACAGTAGAGGAATACAAACAGTTCAAAGGCGTACTAAAACCTAATCAGAATCTACGAGACCACATGAATGATTGGGAATTGATCTTAAATATGATTGGCGAAAAAGCGACAACCGACATCACTATAGCCAAAGATGCAAAAGGATTTCTGGAGTTGAGACATACTGCTAAAGAAGGAGATATCGCTAAGAATACGCGGAAAGAACTGGAGCAGAAGATAGGAAAATCCATTGTTTCAGATGGGAATTTTTTGCACTTATCAGAAAAGAAAAAGAAGAAGTTGATTGAAGATAAAAAAATTAACCTATCTTAACTATCATGAAGGAAAGAATAAAGGCCATTTGCAGGGATATCGAAGCTGAACATAACATAAAAATACTCTTTGCTGTAGAAAATGGGAGCAGGGCTTGGAGGATGGACAGTAAGAATAGCGATTTTGATGTTAGGTTTGTCTTTGTAAGGCCCTTGGACGAGTATATCCAAATTGACGAACCGATTGAAGTTATTGGTGTAACCCTCGACAAAGAAGGCAAGCCCTGTCCGCCAAAAGGAGCCTTCATAGATATATCCGGCTTCGATGTTTTCAAATACGTTAAAATGCTTTCAGTTTCTAATCCTACAACAATAGAATGGCTTATGAGCGATATAGTGTATTATGGTAAACAAAACGAGGTTTTCAAAAAATTTGCAATAGAGTATTTTAACCCAAAATCTCTCTATCATCACTATAAATCGTTATGTAGAAATAATTATCAAAAATATCTGAAAACGGTGAATCAAGTTACCTACAAGAAATACCTTTATGCGTACAGAGGCTTGATTAATGCTAAGTGGGTAGCGCACAAAAAAAACAGTTCCCCCCATAATTTTTAGCGATGCAATAAAGCAGATGGAAGGAATAATTCCTGATTTTGTGATTGCCAAACTCTTAGAGATTATTACTCTGAAATCTCAAAGAAAAGAAGGAGATGTTATCCCAAATATTGCTGAATTAGACTGCCATATAGAGGGATTTCTAGAAGGCAACTTAGAAGTTCCATCTGAAAGGTCCTCTGTTCCTTTAGATGAACTAAATAAAGAATTGAGAAGAATAGTTTGTCATTTTTAATTTTTCCTTCAGAAATGTTTATATACATTTGTGGCCATCCTAACCAATAAAAAAAATGAACAAATATCTATCCTCTTTTGCAAATTCCTTTAAATTAGGAAAAGATTTTAGTTATACTTTCGCTGCTGATGCTATTACCTTTTCTTTGCTCTATCTTATCCTAAATGTAGGGTCAAGTTGGTGGCTTACCAAACTTCAAGCCTTGCTGGCTATCGTGCAGGAAGCTAGTGTTCTCGGCGCAGGACAACTGCCAGCAGTAGTGCCTAGTCCAACTGGAACCCTATTCCTGGTCTTTATCCCCCCCATCGTTATGGTAATTATTTTTTTGTTTCTCTTTTCATACTCTCGTGCAGTTATCTGGAACCATCTGCTTGGAAAGACGGTAACAGCAAAAACCTACTGGCGCTGGAATGTGCTTAATTTGTCTTTGCTAATACCGTTGTTGTTATTTACGCTTCTCTTAGTCATGGTAAAAGTCTTGTTTTTTGTTACCCTTAACCAAGTGGTAAAAATTTTCCCCTTGTTTTATCTCACTCACACTACTGCAGTTGATAACATCAGGTTAGTACTCAATTATCTTGTAAGTTTTTACTTGTTTCTAGTCTTTATTGCTATTGTTTTCAGCATTTACCATAATTTTGCAAGGAATTATCGAATCTGGAATTCCATCGGAGCAGGATTTAGTCAGTTTAACAAGAATAAGAAAAAAATGTTGTTAGCATTGCTTCTGGCTTTAGTTCCCGCTCTGGTTTTACCCTTAGTTATTTTGCCAATCTCCACTCAGCTTCTTTATGCGCCGCCCTGGGTTTTGATAGTGCTGTACATTATATTGTTCTCTATCTACCTAGCATGGTTAAGGTTGTATCTGTTGAAAATTATTTCCCATGGATCTCAGTAAATTCATTAAGAATAATCTTCTTGGGGTACGAGTTATTCCGCATTCCGGAAGAACTGAATTAAAAGAAGAAAATGGAAAATTAAAATTATATTTGAAATCTGTTCCAGAGAAAGGAAAAGCCAATACAGAATTGATTAAATTCTTTAAGAAAAACCATAAGCTTTCCGTGCGCATAACATCGGGAGAAAGTAGTAGAGAAAAAGTGATAGAAGTAATGAAGTCATGAGATAAATTTTAATAGTAGTGTATTTCTGATTAGATGATGGAATGGATTAGTGGAAAAAAAATAAAACTACATAAACCCGTTAATGAATTAGATAAGTTTGTTCTACGCTTTATCAGAATTTTAGAAAAGTATGTCGATTATGTAATCATAAGCGGATACGTTGCTATCCTTTTAGGAAGATCACGGGCAACCGAGGATGTTGATTTATTCGTCAAACCACTAGAAAAAGAAAAATTCTTAATCTTATACCACCAACTAAAAGATGCTGGATTTTGGTGCAAGAAGGAAGCATTTCCTTCTGCACAGAAAACAAATCGTTGTTTGTTTTCTTGTGTCTCAATGCAGAAAGTGATGATGAAGTATACAGTTATTTGAAAGATAATATCGCTATCAGATTTGCGGTAAAAGGACAAACCATCCCTAATCTTGAAGTAAAGTTTCCAAAAACAAGATTAGATTTGGATGCGTTTGCTGATTTTATAGAAGTGGAAACAGAAGAAGGAATTATTAAAATTTCTTCTTTGGAAAAACAAATTGCCTTTAAGAAATACTATTTGGGCTCCGATAAAGATTTAGAAGATGCCAGACATTTGGAAGAATTTTTCAAGGAGCACCTTGACAAGGAAAAGATTAAAAAGTATAAAGAATTAATCAGGGAGGAATATGGCTAAGCTCAAAGTTTCGCAGGATAATAAAGAATCGCGCTTGTTTTTTGTAGAATACTGGGCTCAATATATGAAAGAACATACCGATAAGGAATGGGGGGAACAGCAAAATATGTTAATAAATTCCCAGATGCAAAGTGCCAAGCATTACCCTTTTAGCACCAAAAAGTATTTGGAAATGAAAGGAGAAATAAGTTCACGATAAGATAATCTAACTATTTTAAATCCGTGCTTCCATCAATGCCGGCTGCGAGATTCTTTCCAGCAATCCTCGATTGTTCATTTGCCCGTGCAATTTTATTATCCGGATCAGAGAAATCGACAAGCCCCAATGCTCCAGCTTCTTCAACCCATGAATCTCGAGCATGTACTTGCCTAACCATTTCCATAACCATACTTCGATAACTGAAATGTCCCGCCTTTTGGGTGCGCAATTCACCTAAATGTTGCAATTCCCGCAAATTCATTCCCATCATAAAGCGTAATCGGTGGTTAAACAATGTTGCATATTGTGCGGCTTCATCTAATCCAGCATGCCGTAAATCTTGATTTAATGAACGCATCCTCGCTTCTACATCCCGCACTTTATCTTCTAATTTTACTTCCAGCATTTCTGGAGGGATAATAAATCCGTAATCTGTGGTCAGGCCTTGTCGTTGCTGAGTCAGCATTCTATGCCGTTCTAGGTCTCGGTATTCTGCAAAGCCGCCAATTAAATCAAATGTGAGTGGATATCCTGCTTCAAAGCCTCTGCCAGTTCTATCACGCCGATCTTTCCTATCTCCGCGGTATGTTTTGAGGATTTCTACCCTTTTATCTTTAGATAAGAGGGTAACTATTCCTGATATTTGCGCTAAAGAAAGATTAGTGTACGGAAATAAGCAGGCGGCAACAACTTGGGTAAGATGGGAATAATCATCTGAGAGCAGCGTTACTTTATTATCAGAAGGGGTTTGGCCCCTAAATAATTCAGCAGCTAATGATTTCATATTCTGATTGATGTCTGCCTTTTTTGGATTAGCTTGATTTCGTTTAATATAGGTCGGAATAACTTTATTCAATTCTACTTCCAATGCTTCTGCTCTCTCTCGAGCCTCTGCGAGTTCACCGCTCTTGAGATGATTAAGTAAATTAGTAAAATATCTACCATTCCCTAATACACCCATATGAGTTAGCGTAGATGAAGGTAAAACACATCTTCCCACATCAAGTGCTGCGCAGCGGATGGTGAAATTGTAACCATCTCTGAAAGCTTTTCTTTCATCGTCATTATGTAAATCCATCTCATATACTTTTATTTTCTTTCCGTCTCTTTTTACCTCGATTTGAAACTTATCCCGTGGAAACTGTTGCTTGAAATAATCCCGTAAAAGTCCTACCCCTTCACTATACACTTCAAATGCTCTATCGTTTACTTGTCCATATTGTTTCCCTAAACCGGATTCCATAATTTCCCTTGGGCGCAAGTATCTCCATTTCCCTTGTTCATCTCTTTGATCATACACTACATATCTGGTCGATTGTTCTATTGGTGATCCACCAATCCTTCGATCTTCAATTTCCTTAGTGAGAAGTTGTGAAACATCTTCCAGCCCAACATGAGCTCCTTCTAATTCGCCAACGGACTCATCACCAAAAGAATTTAATACTCGATCCATTAATTCTGATCCTTTCTGTGCAGAAGGTTCGCCGTTTTCATCTAAGAATTCATTGACCAGTGTTAGCTGTATCCCTGTTTTTACTCTTGAATATCTGGCTAATAATGCGCCAGTCAATTCTGAAGGTAATCCTTGAATGGCAAATGTTGTTCCGCCGACATTAGTAAAATATTTTCCCAGCTTTGCTAGTATCTCTGAAGGGACTTCTTTCATAGAAACATATTTCGACATAAAAACAAACCAAAGATGCTCTCTTAAATAGATTTTCATTCTTGATTACTTACATTTGACAATACAAATAATTTTTATACTATTACAAAATCCCTGCTGAAGAGGTGGAATGATGAAAAGAGGTAGATTTGTTGTTGTTGATGGGTTAGACGGTGTAGGAAAAGGTGTTTTTCTGGATACTTTTGTTGAAGAAGCACAGACAGATGGAAGAAGAGTATTTGATGTTCATAAATTCTGGAAGAGTCATGACTTTCATCCCTCACCAGCCGATGTAGGCAACGCCGATGTTCTTGTTACTTCCGAACCAACCTTCTGTGGAACTGGAAGATATATCCGAAACGAATTGATCGCTAAAAATGATCGTTCTTACTCTCCGCAGGCAGTAGCCGAAGCATATGCTCTAGATAGGCATATTCTCTATGAGCAGCTCTTGCTCCTTGCACTCGAACGAGGAATTGACATCTATCAAAGCAGATCTTTTTCTTCTTCAGTAACCTATCAACGGCAAAGCGCTCTGGATCAAGGAACAGATTTCAGCATCGCTGATATCATGGCCATTCCAGGAAATTCTTTCTGTGCTGGTTATCCTATGAATCTCTTGGTTATTCCCACGATTACCGATGTAGAAGAAGCAGTGCAACGCAGTAAAGGGCGTGATAAAAATGATAACTGTAAATTTGAAAACTTGGCTTTTCAGCTCAAACTTAAACCACGTTTTGAAAGCGACGAATTCAAACATCTCTTTGCTTCATTAGGAGTTTCAATCGTATATATGGATGCTGGTGTCAGCATTGAGCATTCACAACAGCAAGCCAGAGAATTTTATCAGCAACATTTAAGGTAAATCCATTCATTCTTTCTCTTTTTTTTCTTCCTCTTTCATTTCACCAAAGAACGAATCTAGTTTCTTGCACTTCGCTTGTCCTTTAAAAGAAATTTTTGTAGCAGTAGATTTAGACATAAAAGATCTATCACCTCTTTTTCAACATCTATCGTAAAAAAAGAAACAACTGAAGTATATAAAGACTGTTGATATGAAACTATACTCTTAGAATCGGTACTATTGAAAAAAGAAATTCTAAAAACTATATGCAAAACGAATAACTTTAAATCTTCTACTGAATTACCATTAACAATGATAAAAACTTATTTGTTTGATTTAGATGATACTCTTATTGATACAAGTATTTATGCTCGATTGTATCCAAAAATAATCTCCCTGATCGAAAGGAAGAAAACATTAAAGGGTGCCGAATTAGATATGAAAGCTATCTCCTTCGGGTTAAAAAAGAACAAATTTGGAAGATGGGATACCGGGGACTTATGTGGGGGGTTAGGTCTTCTTGAAGAATATTATGCAGAATTAGAAACGGCGATTGAGATAGAATCAGTTCTTCATGACACCGTTGAAGGAATATTCGCAAAACTCAAGAAAAAAGGAATGAAAATAGGCATTGTTTCTAATTCTATGCAGAGAACCATTCAAGCATATCTAACCAAGTATAAACTGGCCAAATATGTTGATTTTATTTTTTCCTCCGAAGATGCCGGTTGCAGAAAGGATAATGATCTTTATTGGAAAAAACTGATAGAAAAACAACAATTAAAGCCACAAGAATGCCTTATGGTTGGCGATGATGAATTAGAGGATGTTCAAATACCGGCAAAATTTGGTTTTAAGACCTTTCTGATACAAAAACCGGTCGACTTAGAAAAAGTGATCTAAGAAATCTTCTTATCCATCCACACATAGCGATGTCCTTCTGCAAATCCTTGTCTTTTCATAAACTCTATGATATTGCTCTCTCCTTCAGCGTGAGCCCACCCATAAAGGTTAGTAATTCCTGTTTCTTTTAATCTTCTTTCACATTCTGTATAGAGTTGCTTAGCAATTCCTTGTTGACGAAATTCAGGAACAACTACCAGATATACTAAACAAGCATACTTATTCTCCAAGGGCCTTTCTAAAGTATCTTTGGCATTAGCATATACGAAGCCCGCTATTTTTTTAGCAGGTTTGTCATTTTCTGCAAGCAAGAATATTCCATGAGGATTTTGTATAGACCACCTGAATTCCTCGGCATCCATGA
>Ga0209541_10001298_pt1 | contig 50070 bp, 50 predicted proteins | sample RifCSPlowO2_01_FD_184027 | JGI IMG/M metagenome (GOLD analysis project Ga0209541, IMG submission 184027) | Groundwater microbial communities from Rifle, Colorado - Rifle CSP2_plank lowO2_0.1 (SPAdes) (version 2) | ecosystem: Environmental > Aquatic > Deep subsurface > Groundwater | place... | reverse complement strand
AGAAATTCGTCCGGAATCTCTTTCAGAAAACGCGACGGAGGATTTATTGACGTCTCGCCCCACAAGAGCCGGCGGTGTGCGCAGAGGAGATAGAGCAATTCTTTTGCGCGTGTGATGCCGACGTAGAAAAGCCGTCGCTCCTCCTCAAGCGCTGATTGGTCAAAAAGGGCTTTAGAATGGGGGAAAACGCCCTCTTCAAGCCCCGCAATGAAGACCACGGGGAACTCAAGCCCCTTTGCGGCGTGCACCGTCATGAGGTGCACCGCGCCCGCCCGCTCGTCTACTGCGTCGGCGTCGGCAAGGAGCGCTACATCTTCCAAAAGTTTTACGAGACCCGCAGGGAGCGGCAGCTCATCGTATTTTTTTGCAAGTCCCGCGAACTCCTTAATATTTTCAATGCGGTTTTCCGCGTCCATCATGGAGTCCTCAAGGTACTGCTCATAGTTGATGCGGTTGATAAGAAATTCTATGAGGCGTGACGGAATTTTTTGCAGTGATGCCTCTCGCATGTCTCGCACCACTCTCTCAAATTGTTCTACGCGCCTTCTTTCGGAGATGCTCATGTGCGCAGTATCACGCGCGCCGGTCTCGGTTACGGGATGACTCATGTATTTTAACAAGGTCATTTTTCCGATGCCGCGCGCGGGCACGTTGATGATGCGCTTGATGCTTGCAAGGTCTTGGGGATTTACCGAAAGACGCAGATACCCGAGAAGGTCTCTGACCTCTTTTCGTTCGTAAAATTTCACGCCGCCCACGATTTTGTACGGCAGGCCGCGTTCAATAAGTTGTTCTTCTATCGCGCGCGACTGGGCGTTGGTGCGGTAGAGCACCACGAATTGCGACAGCTCTTCGCCCCGTTTTGCGCGTTCATGTATGTGTTCCGCGATGTACTCCGCCTCATGCCGTTCGTTCGGCACAATGACCGCGTGCGGGTTTTCGCCTCCGGCCTTTTGTGTGGAGAGCCACTTTTTTTTCTGGCGGGTGTTATGCGCTATCACGTGATTTGCGGCGTTCAGGATCGGCTGGGTGGATCGGTAATTCTCTTCCAGAAGAATAGTGGTTGCTCCCGGCCAGTCCTTTTCAAAGTTGAGAATATTACGGAAATCGGCGCCGCGCCACGAGTAAATTGATTGGGCGTCGTCTCCGATGACAAAAATATTTTTGTGGAGGCCCGCAAGAAGCCGCGAGAGCTCGTATTGGGAGGCATTTGTGTCTTGAAACTCGTCAATATGAATGTATTGGAACTGTTCTTGCCAGCGAAGAAGCGTTGCCGGGTGTTCGCGAAACAAGAGAACGGTCTTCATGATGAGGTCGTCAAAATCAAACGCATTCGCGTCGGCAAGCCCTTTTTGATAACGCTCATAAAGGCGCCAGAGTGTTTTTGGGAATGGGTCAGGCGAGTTCTTGCCGTCGTAGGTATCCGGCGAGATAAGCTCATTTTTTAAGCCCGAGATGGCGTTTCGCATCATGGCGGCGGGAAATTGCTTTGAGCTTATATTCATCTCTTTGAGAAGTTCTTTGATAAGCGAAATGCTGTCATCATCGTCAAAAATGGAAAAGTACTTTGTAAAGCCGATCTTGGGCGCCTCTTCGCGGAGAATGAATACGCAAAACGAATGAAACGTTCCTATCCACGGCATCCGGTTCATGGCATACGGTGTGCGGGGCTTTTGCCCGTTGCTTGCGGCGCTCAGTAGTGTGCCGACACGCTCTTTCATCTCGCTTGCGGCCTTATTGGTGAATGTTACGGCCAATATCCGTTCGGGTGGTACACCGGTTGCGATAAGGTGGGCGATGCGATGGGTAAGGCACTTTGTCTTTCCGGAGCCGGCGCCGGCAAATATTAAAACGGGGCCCTTGGCTGTGAGCACCGCCTTCTGCTGTTGTTCATTTAGACCCTCAAGAATGTGGTTCACGGCCTTTCTATCTTACGGTTCACCGGTAAAAACTCAAGGCGCCAAAATATTCAGCGCATTGTCATTGTGTGAGGGCGCTAACACGGCGTACCCCTGTTTTGTTTTGCGGCTGAGCGTTTTTTTATTGTTCGTTCGGTTGCCCACGGGGTGTGGACAAGGCCCTTGCCTTCCAAATTTGGGATTCTGTACAATGGGAGGGTGTTCGGTTTCCTGACGGTAATTCCGAAAAAATGGCTTAAATTGATGCTTTTTTAGAAAAGCATGGTTTTAGGCCCCGGACGCATAAGACATATTAGCCATTTTACTACCCCCCAAGACCGGGAGCGATTGCCTGTAGAAGGAGGCGGCCAGGGGAAAAACTCAAAAACACTAGCGTTGACGCTTCTTTTCCAAAGGAAGCTGTTTGTTTTTTATGTGCTTTTCTGCCTTTTTTCACTGATTTTGGGGACTCCGGCTCAGGCCCATGCGGGATTCTTCTCCTCAGTCCTCAATTTTTTTATTGGGGACGAGAGCACCGAGATCATATCAATGGCTGCCGTTATAAGCGGGACGCAGGCCGCATCCGCAGACCCGGTTATTTATCCGATTCCTCGGGCGGTTGACTATACAGCAACAGTCGGCGTTGCCTCCGGAGAGCTTGCTTTTACTGATGAGAACGCGCTCATGGGTGCGGCAAATCCCATCGGCGTTATGCAGGGAGGGATCGTTACTGACCAGATCTATGTATATACGGTAAAACCCGGAGATACGGCATCAGGTATTGCGAGTTCATTTGGCATCACCCTCAACACGCTTCTGTGGGCAAACGACATTGCGCGTCCGAGCGCCATCAAACCGGGCGACATCCTCATCATTCTTCCCGTCTCGGGCATTCAGTACGAGGTGAAAAAGGGGGACGCCATAGAGGCGATAGCAAAACGGTTCGGTGGGGATGCGGGAGACATTCTGGCCTTTAACGGGCTCGCGCCGGGCACAACGCTTCAGAGCGGCACCACCATTATTATTCCGGACGGTGAACTTCCTCCGCCCGTAGTGCCGAAGACGATTCCGGCGTCGGTGACGACCAAAAAATATGCGGGCCCTCTTGAAATAAGCGGGTATTATATGCGTCCTATCATAGGTGGACGGAACGCTCGTGCGACCAAGGCAAATCCTCACGGACTTCACGGGTCCAATGGCGTTGACCTTGCTATCTCTTGCGGAACACCGGTCGCGGCCTCCGCTGCCGGCACCGTTCTTATCGCAAAATCAACCGGATGGAACGGTGGATATGGAAAATACGTTGTCATTGCCCACTCCAACGGCACGCAAACGCTCTATGGGCATCTCAAGGAGATCTTCGTCGCGTCCGGCAATAAGGTCCCACAAGGAATGACCATAGCGCTTGTCGGTTCAACAGGAAATTCAACGGGATGTCACGTTCATTTTGAAATTCGCGGCGCGAAAAATCCGTTCTAGTATAGGTGTAAGCTGTAGGATGTAAGATTGCAGTTAAAAAATAAAGCCCGAAGGGGCCCTTATTTTTATGTGTATCCTAAAGCGCATGCCGCGCTTCTTATCTCATTACACCTCTGCTTTTGGCCGATACTGCAGTGCTTCAAGGACGTGCGGGTCTTCTATCGCGCGGGCTCCGGCAAGATCGGCGATGGTGCGGGCGACTTTAATAATGCGAAAGTATGCGCGCGGGGAAAATCCATACTGGTTGTAGGCGGTCTCAAGGAGGACTTTTGAGGATTCTGAGAGCGGGCAATATTTTTTTATGAGCGCGGTGGACATCTGGCTATTGGTTTGTATCCGTTCGCCAGAAAATCGGGTACGCTGAACGGTTCGGGCCGCCTCAACACGCGCGCGGATGTCCGCTGATGTTTCGCCGGTTGTTGCCGGTTCTTCCAATTTTTCGTACTCCACATTCGGTACGTTAATGCATAGGTCAATTCTATCCAAAAGAGGACCGGAAATTTTTCTTCGGTATTTTGAGATGGCTCCCGGGGCGCACACACACTCTTTTTTGGTGTTTCCGTAATTTCCGCATGGGCATGGGTTCATTGCGGCAACCAGCATGAAGTCGGCGGGAAACGTCGCCGCTCCCTGGGCTCTTGCAACGGTGATCTCGCGGTTTTCCAACGGCTGGCGGAGCGCCTCCAGCACCGAGCGCTGGAATTCGGGAAGCTCGTCCAGGAATAGTACCCCTCGGTGGGCCATCGTAATTTCTCCCGGGCGGATGGTGGACCCCCCGCCCGTGATAGAAACGGGAGAGGCGGAGTGGTGTGGCGCGCGAAACGGCCGCGATGTCACGGGGCGTCCTTTTTCTTTCAGCTCTCCCGCAACGCTGTATATTTTTGTGACCTCAATGACCTCCTCATCCGCCATCGCAGGCAGTATGGTCGCAAGTGTTTTTGCAAGAAGCGTTTTGCCGGTGCCAGGCGGCCCCTCCATGAACATATTATGGTTCCCGGCAGCGGCAATAAGAGCTGCGCGTTTTGCCGTTTCTTGTCCGCGAATATGCGAGAAGTCCGTTTCTGCAGGAGTGTTCTCGGCGCGCATGGTAGCGTGCGGGCGGACCGGCTCGTACACAGTTCTTCCCTCAAGCACGTCAAGAAGTTCCGAAAGCGAGGCGGTCTCAAAAATGGTGACGCCGTCCACCAGCGACGCCTCTTCGCCGTTGCCCTTAGGGATATAGAGCTCTCGCACGCCAAGCGCGCGGGCAAGGATTGTGATGGGCAGTACTCCCGATACTTTTTTGATCGCGCCATCAAGACCCAATTCTCCCACGAACATTTTTTCTGCAGGATCAAAGCGCGCCTGCTCCGATGACAAAAGAAAACCCAATGCGATGGGTAGGTCAAATGCCGGCCCTTCTTTTTTAAGATCGGCGGGCGACAGATTGATGATGACGCGCTGTGATTTTTTGTGGGGCGGACGCGCACCGATGTGGCGGATGGCGGACCCCACGCGCTCGCGTGACTCCTGAATTTCTTTGTCGGCAAGGCCGACAATAGAAAAAATATGCAGTCCGGGGGATATGTCAACCTCAATGTCTATCGGTTTTGCGTCAAGCCCTACGACTTGCGCCGAGAGAAGCTTTATCATGGCGTATTCGTAGCAGATGGCCGCAATACATGTCAAAAAGGCGTGAAGGGTTGACACGCGCTGTGTGGCATGATACAGTGTGGAACACCAAACAGAGCGGAGAAAGCACATGCTTCTTGACAATCTTTTTCTGTTTTTCTGGGGCTTCATTTTTCTCCTTATTGCCCTATCTATTGGTCAGGGTCCGTTTTATATGGATGTTGCGCGGGTGGCCCTTGTGCTCATGGTTGCTGTTCTCGTGATCTTTGTAAGGAAGCCGAACCTTCTTCCGAAGAACTACTTCAAGACGATTGAGACGGGGTTGTGGTTGGTTCTGGTGGGGGCGGGCATTCTAGCCCACAACATTTTTATCGTTATTGTGGCAGGGGCGATCGCGGCTCTCGTTGGTGTTGGATATATAGATTTTGTGTTGTGGTTAAGAAAAAAGTAAACAAAGACAAAGCATAAAAAAGCGCCGCACGGTTTTCCGTGCGGTTTTGATATTCCAAGTGATGGCAGAGCTTATTCCGCATGCTCCATATCAGTCATTGCCGCAGGGTTTGCCTCAAGCCGTTCCTGCGGGATGGGTTTTTTGCAGACCCGGCATGTGCCGTACCCGCCCTCTTCTATGCGGGAAAGAGCTCTCGTTACCTCGTTTAGTCGTGTCTCAAGGGGTTGCTCGCGCGAGACCAGGTTTTCATACTCCTCAAATTTATCGGCAAGATCGTCCGGCGGAACACTCTCCTCTCCTTGTCCAACATCGGGGGTCGGTGTTTCCCAGTCGGTTCTACTTTCCGGGTCTTTTTTGGCAAACGATGAAAGCTCTGCCTCCAGGAGCGCTTTTTCGGCAAGCAACTTCTTTTTTAATTCTGAAAGTGTTGACTGATCCATAATAAGAGTAGACACGGGGAGGGGGTGCGGGGCGATACGCATCGCATGCCGCCCGGTGTGTAGTTATATGACTATTACGCCTCAAAAAGCCGGTTTATCACGACCCGAAGCTCTTCCTCGGATGTTCCGATGATAACGAACGATTTTGTGGGGAACACGAAATACCCGATGCCAAAGTCGGTCTCGTTGGAAAGTTGTACAAAGCGGTAGTGGACATTCTTATACGTCTTGTCTTCAAAAAGCGGTATGGTCACCTCTGCTTCTCTGTTGAAGAGAAGGGGCTTTAGGTCTTTTTGGATGGAGACCTCCCATTCAAGAAGTTTTGCGAAAGCGGCATCGGTGTTTTTTGCGCGCGCCACCGCACCGAAGTACGTTTCTCCTTTCGTATAAAACAGGAACGGAAGGAACTCTACGTCAAGTTCATCCAGAAATCCCTTTGGAGTTTTTATGGCAAGAAGCGAAAAAAATTGATGCGGGGTAAGTGTTCGTGTGATAACAGCACTTTCAAGCGAGAGCGAAAGCTCTTTGACGAGCCCATCGCGTTCGCGCTCGGTTGATTCCTCCTGAAGCACTTTTAGGAGGGACGCGCGATCTTGCTGTACCGTATGTGAAACCTTTTTATCGGTAGAAAAGAATTTTGTGGTTCCCGGGCCCGGTTCAACGATGACCCGTGTTGCCTGATAATACAAGTAGCCCGTGTATCCAAGCATGCCGAAGATCGCAATAATGAGAAACGTTGCAAGGAGCGACAGGGCGCTGGGACGCGCGGCCGTCTTTCGCTCCAGGAGCGGCGCGTCTTCTTGTCGCGAGACCATGCTGATAAGAGAGGGCCTTTCCTTTTGTATGAACGTTGCCACGTCCGTTTTCATCGTACGCAAAGTCGCCTCATGTTTCTGGGGATCTGTCTTGGTCTCTTCGGGCTTGTGGTTGGTAAGCGGGTCCATATGGGCATGCGTTTACTGAGCCTAACCGCACCCCTTGATTTTAAGCGAATTTGCTTAAAAATCCAATACTTCGGAACAATGCCGAGAAAACAAAAACCCGCCGGAGGGCGGGCTTATGCTTGCTAGAATCGGCGGGGAGAGCGGGGCGGACGGGATTGCCGTTCTGCGGCAAGCGTTTTTCCTCGCTGAATGTCTTCCGGCGAGTATCTTCCCGGGACATCCTTTAGCGAAAGATTCACCCGTCCCTGGTCGTCAATGTCCTTTACGATGACCTGTACCGCGTCTCCGAGGTTTACTATGTCTTCTACGCGGTCCACTCTCCACGGGGCAAGTTCCGATATATGAATGAGTCCATCCTGTTTGGGGGCGACCTCAACCATTGCGCCGAACCCGAAAATCCTGCTTACGCGTCCCTCAAGTAGTTCGCCCGGTTTTATCTCCTTGGTGATCTTTTTGATATCGGCGACCGCGCGCTCCATCATTTCAGCATCGGTTGATGTGACGAACACCGAGCCGTCATCATCAATGTCTATAGTGACGCCGTAGAGCTCTATAAGGCCGTTGATGATCTTGCCGCCGGGGCCGATGAGCGCTCCGATCTTCTCCGGATTTATTTTGATGATAACAACACGGGGAGCAAGGGGCGAGAGTTCCGGCCGCGGAGCTGGAAGGGTTTGAAGCATGCACTCAAGTATCTTCATGCGGGCTTCGCGCGCCTGTGCGAGCGTGTCGCGGATGATATCAATCGTAACGCCCTCTATTTTTACATCCATTTGAATGCCAGTAATACCGTCTTTCGTGCCGGCCGCTTTAAAATCCATATCGCCGTGGTGATCTTCCGGCCCTTGAATGTCAGTCAGTACTTTGTAGTCGTCTCCGTTCATCATGAGCCCCATGGCGATACCCGCCGCCGGTTTTTTTATCGGGACTCCGGCGTCCATAAGGGCAAGTACCGAGCCGCAAACGGAGGCCATGGATGACGAGCCGTTTGACGAAAGGATCTCTGATACAAGGCGGATAGTATACGGAAACTCGTCTTTAGAAGGGATGATGGGGGCAAGTGATCGTTCGGCAAGCGCACCATGGCCTATCTCGCGGCGTCCGGGGCCACGCATGGGGCGAACCTCTCCTACGGAGTACGGCGGGAAGTTATAGTGATGCATAAAGCGTCGTTTGGTGCGGACCTCCATGCCCTCAATAAGCTGTTCTTCTCCGGGCGCTCCGAGCGTTAATGCGGAAAGCGCCTGTGTTTGGCCGCGGACAAAAAGTGCGGAGCCGTGCACGCGCGGCAGGAGGCCGACCTCCGCGGAAAGCTCGCGCAACTCGTCGTGTTTTCGTCCATCGGGACGCTCGCCTTTTTCAAGCAATTTTTTGTGAACGATATCGTTCACCTCTTCTTCAAATATATAGTCGGCATCGGCGCTTGAAAAAATGTCGCCGTGCTCTTGTTTTGCGAATGTCATCCACTCTTCTTTCAGGCCGTCTACTTTTTCTTGCCGGATCGTTTTATCGCGCTCAAACAGGGCATGCTCCAGGCGCTCCCGGAAGTGCTTTTTTAAGGATTTGCCAAGGTCGGCCGGAACTTCTGCAAGAATGAGTTGAGCTTTTTTTGCGCCGTGAGCCGCAATGATAGGTTTTTGGAATTGGATGATCCGTTTTATCTCCGTGTGCGCAAGTTCTAGCGCCCCTACCAATTCGGCCTCGGGTATTTCCTGTGCGCCCGCCTCTATCATGTTTATTTTTGATTCGGTCCCGGAGACGATACAGTCAACCAGGGAATTTTTTCTGTCTTCAAACGTCGGGTTGACGACAAGCTTTCCGTCAATTTTTCCTACCCGAACACCCGCAACGGGACCCGCCCATGGAATGTGCGAGAGCGACAGGGCAAGAGATGCGGCCAGAAGTGAGGCGACATCGGGATCATTTTTTTCATCAATGGAAAGGACCGTTACAATGACCTGCACGTCGTTTCTGATGCGAAGGTTAAAGCGGGGGCGGATAGAGCGGTCAATGAAACGCCCGACAAGCACCGCCTCTTCCGACGGGCGGGTTTCGCGCTTGATAAAGCGCGAGCCAAGGATCTTTCCTGCCGCGTAAAACTTTTCCTCATAGTCAACCATTAACGGAAAATATGTACCGCCTTCGCGGGGTTTTTTTGCCATGACGACGGTCGCGAGCACCATCGTGTCTCCATATCTGACGAGTACCCGGCCATGGGCTTGTTCTGCCAGCGGTGTTATTTCCACCGTGAACTTGTCATGACCAATCTCAAGGGAGTATGATTCCTTTTTCATTTTTTCTTGCGAGATCCCTCACCCACAGACGAAAGACTAGCGTATACAGGTAGTCTCGATGTCTGAAGGCGAGGTTCTAAATTAAGGCCGAAAGGACCCGGGGAGCGCACAGCGCTTCATGGGTGTCTTGCGACCGTTGTAGTTAATGAACCTTTATTCCTGCGCTCTTCGGGCCTTTAACAAGTACCGCGGATCTTCTCCCAGGTCAATGAAGTCGTCGGCCGCCTCTTTGAGGCGCTGTGACGCGGAACGCCCGAACGCAATGACCTCTGCCTGTGCCCTTCCACCTTTTAGGTATTCTACCAAGGGGACGAAATCGCCGTCTCCGGTGACGAGCACGATGGCATCAACTTTTTCAGCGAGGAATATCGCGTCAATCGCCATGCCGACATCCCAGTCGGCCTTTTTGGTGCCGCCCGCGAATATTTGGAGGTCTTTTACCTTGGTCTCAACGCCCATGCTGGTGAGCGCCTCAAAAAAATTCTTTTCTTCTCCGGATTCTGTTTTAATGACGTACGCTATCGCTCGGATAAGCTGGCGGCCGGCAACGGCTGCCTTGAGGATCTCTTTAAAGTTCACACGGGCATGAAATAGATTTTTCGCCGAGTGATACATGTTTTGCACGTCCATGAAAACGGCGACGCGCTGGCTTTTGTGTTTTATAACGCTCATAGATGTGATGCTGTATTTAGAAGAAACAACTTACAACGGTATTGTTGTAAGTTGCCATGAAGACGAGAGAGAAATTTACTTTTTGAGTCCCAGCTTCTTGACAAGATTGTTGTATTTTCTGGCGTTCGTGCGGGCAAGGTAGTCCAGAAGTTTGCGCCGGCGCGCCACCATGCCCAAAAGACCGCGTCGCGAATGGTTGTCTTTCGCGTGTTTTTTGAGATGCAACGCGAGTCGCCGTATTTCTTCCGACAATATCGCTATCTGTATCTCGGCGGACCCGGAATCGGTCGCATGCGACCGATGCTTCTCAATGATTTTAGATTTCTGTTTTGTGTTTAACATCATGGCGATTATAGCAAAAAACGCTTTGCCATGCAAGGGCGGTGGGTCTTTTCATGCAAAAACCCTTACAAAACCTATGATTTACGACGGGAAGAGCCCTGATGATATTGTGCGACGTTCGTGATATACTGACGGTATGACACTCCAAGAGTTACAAAAAGAATACCTTGAGTATCTTGAAATAGAGAAGGGCCGTGCGCTGAAAACCATAGAAAATTACGACAGATACCTTCTTCGGTTTTTGACATTTTCGGGCGCGCGAAATCCCGCGGATATAACGGACGAGGTTGTCCGAAAATACCGTCTGCATCTGAACCGGGGCGCGGGAGAGGGGGGTGCCGCATTAAAAAAACAGACCCAGGCCTATCACTTAATAGCGCTTCGGAATTTTTTAAAATTTCTTTCCCGGCGCGATGTAAAAACGCTTGCCGCGGAAAAAATTGAGCTTGGAAAAATGCCCTCCCATGAAGTGAGCTTTCTTGAGGGAGACGAGCTTGAACGGCTTCTTCGGGTTTCCGGTGCGACAACACTTTCGGGACTTCGCGACAGAGCAATGCTTGAACTTTTTTTTTCCACGGGACTTCGCGTCTCGGAGCTTTGCGCCCTTAACCGCATGTCGGTCAATCTTTCGCGCGACGAGTTTTCAGTGAAGGGAAAGGGTGATAAGATACGCGTGGTGTTTCTGTCGGATGCCGCAAAGACGGCGCTGACGGAGTATCTGAAAAAGCGCGACGATGTGGACGAGGCGATGTTTGTCTCCGTGCGGGCGCAGGATAAAAAGGACCCGACGCGGCTTACCCCGCGCTCGGTACAGCGAATGATAAAAAAACACGCCATTGCGGCAGGCATTACGAAAGAAGTGACACCCCATAAGCTTCGGCACTCTTTCGCAACGGATCTTTTACGAAATGGGGCGGATCTTCGCTCGGTACAGGCCCTCTTGGGACATGCAAATATTACAACGACCCAAATTTATACTCACATCACGGACCGGAGCTTGCGAGATATACACCACAAGTTCCACGGGACTTCGCGAAAAAAATGAGAATGGTAAAAATAATTGCGTTAGGGGCAGTATTCGTCGCGGGAGAGCTAGCTATTTTTTTAGTTGTCTTTATCGGCTGGAGCGCCCTTGGTGCATCGGGTTTTGGAGCAATGAGAGAACCGGTACGAGTGCCTGCTATGCGCGATCTCTCGTGGCGGGAGGTGTCGGAGGGTCCGGCAACGCTTCCCGATGCGTTTTCACTTTTGGTTCCGTTTACCTCGCAGGCGCCTTTCGGGAATTGGGCCCAGCCCTGGCAGGATTTTTGCGAGGAGGCGATTATCGTCATGGCGGCAGCATTTGTGCGCGCCGAGACCCTGTCTCCCATTCTCCCCGCGCGCGCTCGAGACGAGATGCTTTTTCTCATGCGATATGAACTTTCCCGCTTCGGATACCACAAAGATATTGGTGCCCGAGAGATCGCCGAAACGCTTACGGATCGCTATGGGGTCGTTGCTGTAGTGAAACCCGTGAGGTCGCCGGAGGATGTAAAAAAAGAGATATTGCGGTATCGCGCGGTCATTTTGCCGCTTGCCGGTCGTGAATTGCGGAACCAGTATTTTATGTCGCCAGGGCCCGTGTATCATACAGTTCTTGTCAAAGGGTACGACGATCGCGATAATACATTCATCACGAATGAGCCGGGAACCCGATTTGGTAATGGGTTTCGGTATGACCAGAATCTTCTTTATCAAGCGCTCGCCGACTGGGATCAGTCGGCGAGCGGCATCAATCAAAACAAGCTCATGGTCGTTGTATATTAATTAGCATGGCTACTCTGCGATTTGGCGAACATTTTTCGCCCGACAGGGCAAACCGCATGGATGTGCTTCGCGACGGCGAAGGGCTTCCGGGGTACGTGAAATTCGGGCGCGAGATCCGCGCCCGTCTTGAGGCGTCCATACAAAGCGACGGGTGGCCGGAACTTTCTTCTGACCTTGTGTCGGTGGAAAATTTTTTTGATGTGGCAAAACATGCCGTGACTGAACGCTGGCATGATACCGCATGTCCATTAGTAGCAGAACACGCGCGGGAGTGGGCGGAAAAACTTCCCAAGAGCGAAAAGAACTCATTCATCTTCTGCGGGATCCCGTGGAGCTTGAAAAAAACTGGAGATCAGGCAGTTCGGCATTCTTGAGCCCATGCGCGAACACATTCCCGGTGCGTGGCGGGCGCTGGTAGCGACATCTTCCGTAGCGCATCAGAACTGGCAAAAGCCGTTTTTAGAAGGTGGCACATCATCTCACATTTTTTTGTTCCAAAAATCTTTGTAAGGCCTTTGGCCATTCTGGAAGCGGCTTATCGGTCAAAAGTGCGGTTGCTTCCTGGAAAGTGTACGCTCGTGTTTTTATGAGCTCGCCATATGACGCGACAGCTTTTTCAATGATGGCGCGGTATTCTTTGACCAGTATTTTTTCTACGAGGTCTCGATATGTGCCATTCTTTTCTTTTGTACCCCACTCACGCATGGGTCCGAGGTAATCGCACGGCCCATGTTCTCCAAAAAAAAGATCATCCAACCTATATTGTAGCGCAGAAACGCTCATCGTAGTAAGAGTGGCGGTTATTTCGTCCTTTGCAGAGTCAAGAGCGTTAGTCATTTCAGCGCGCATGTATGATTCAAACAACGCCTTTGTAATGTCGGGATCGCTCTCATCATAATATTTTAAAAATTTTAAATCAAGTTGAAGCGCGCCCCATGTTCCCTCCCGTTGAGCTTCTTGCTTAAACACGCTTCTAAAAAGTTCATTTTTTTGGTGTTCATGCTCGTGTCTTCTGGTTTCCTCGCCAGTGAGATCGTCAAATGCCCCTCTTGTTTCTTGGTCCTGATTTATGACGGTATAAAATATTGGATTTCTGCCGGCCGTATGCCACGCAAATCCTCCATACTGAAATCCTGACACCTGTGCGCCCCCCGTCTTTTCATATATTTTTTTCATACTAGCCCCGCCTACTGTAAGATCTATGGTCATCGGTCCGACCGTAATGTCTACTTGCCCGATCTCTTCAGGGTCCATTCCTAGTATTTTTTTTATGAGCTTTTTGTCATCGGGGAACCGCCGTCTCATCTGGAGCGCCCGGTATCGGTACTTATAGTAACCATCAATAAGGCGCTCGGCTGTTTTTCGCTGTTCGTTCGTAAAACCGTATTGGTCTCCAAACCGCCTTGCCAAATTCAAGAGCTCCTTTTTGGGAATGCCATTATTTGCCTCAATGCTCTTTTCAATAAACACGCGACACGCGGCCCACGCGGTCCGCTGTCGTGCCAGCAATTCTTTGAAGGTGATGAGGGCCGCTCGTTGTTCGTTTTTCGGTAGTCGCCGTATTTTTGCCAGCTCATTTTCAGGCGAAAACACCCTTTGTATTGGGGGATGACCCCTTACATATTCTTGGAATTCTGAAGAGACAGAATAATTTTTTTCGGCAGCAGCAGCTCCGGCATCAGAAGGTGGGGCAGCGGTATCGTCCGACTCTGCCATCAAGCGCGATGCGCGCATTTTTTGCGGAGCAAGCTTATCGTATTCCTTCTCAAAATTTTCCATATGTATTTGAGCGTACGCCCATCGCCGAATGTCTTTTAGGGGCTGGAAGGTGCCAGCCTCGCTACCTCTTCATGGGCAACTTAGTATTACTCGCCGAGTCCGCCCGATTGCAATAACACGAAAAGCTCATGAAACTTTTGTATGTCTTTAAATGTATCTTTTGAGTTGGCAAACCTTTCTTGGTGTTTCATAGATGTTGGTATTTATTATAAAAATGATTTTTGCGCGCCCAGCAGGATTCCTGCCTATTGGGCAGCGATCCAGTGACAATCTCCTTTCCGCCGGAGGCGGATCAGCCACTGGCTGAAAGAGGGAGCCCTCTCTTCCAGGGCCCCTATTGCAGTACTCCTCTTTTTGCACCCAGCAGGATTCGAACCTGCGACAATCTCCTTAAGAGGGAGCTGCTCTACCAACTGAGCTATGGGTGCAAAAAGAGGAGTACATAACCTGGAGAAGCCCGTCTAAAAGCAATCCCATTGCTTTAGACCCAATTGAGCCATGGGTGCGATGACGCCATACTACATGATTTTTGGCCACAAATCAACACGGGCACTTGATTTTTATCATATATGTGCTATTATAGTATCCGAGTCCATTGACAGTATTCACTAACCACCAACCTCGAAAGGAGCCGTATGGTCTGGCCGTGGCAGAAGCGGCAACCCTCGTTTTTTGAGCTTTTTGAGAGTCATGCGAACATTGTGCACGCCGCCGCCGACCTTTTAAAGCGCCTTTTAGACGCTGCGGCTTCCGGTGAGCCCGCGTCGGGGGCGCACCTCATTTCCGCGATCCCCGCGAGCATCAAGGAGAAGGAACATGAGGCAGATGTCATAACGCATGCCGTCATGCGGCGGATAAACACCGAGTTTATCACGCCCATTGACAAGGAAGATATTCGCGCGTTGACACAGGCACTGGACGACGTTGTGGACTATATCTATAAGGCGTCAAAGGCATTTGCGACGGTGTACGAGTTGCAGGTGTCAACGCCGGAGGCACAGCGGTTATCCGCGACCATTCTTGACGGCACCAAGGCCCTTGTTCAGATCTGTCGCCTGCTGAAGCATCCGCGGAAAAACGCCGATGCGATACGAGAGCTTTGCATTGAGATCCACCGTCTTGAGAACATGGGCGACGAGATCAAAGAAGAGGCGCGGCGCGGCATTTTTGGGCGTCTCGGGGCCCAGACCATAGACCTGCCGTTGTATCTTGCCTGGGCTGACATCTACAATCTTCTTGAGATCGTGACGGACAAGGCCGAGGATTGCGCGAACGTAGCCGATCAAATTCTCATGAAGCACTCATAGGAGGGGAGGGTGGAATTCTATCTCCTCGCCGGGGTGCTCATGCTGATCCTTGCCGCGGAGTTTGTAAACGGGTGGACCGATGCGCCGAACGCGATCGCAACTGTCGTATCAACGCGAACCCTTTCTCCACGCACCGCCGTCATTCTTGCAACGCTTCTGAACACCGCAGGCGCATTTTCGGGCACCGCGGTAGCATCCACCATTGGCAAGGGAATCATACGACCCGAGGCGGTTGACCTCATAACGGTGGCGGCGGCCATGATCGCCATCATCTCATGGAGCGTCTTTGCGTGGCGCTTCGGCATTCCCACGAGCGAGTCGCATGCACTTATCGCCGGCCTTTCCGGCGCCGGCCTTGCGGTGGGCCCCGGCGTCCTTCTGTGGGGCGGATGGTCTAAGGTCCTCATTGGCCTTCTTTTTTCAACGATCTTGGGAACATGCGGCGGCTATCTTATCGCAAAGATCGTCCAGATCCTGTTTTCTTCTTCCCCGGCAAGCTGGTGTCGGAAGAACTTCGGGATCATACAGATATGCTCGGCCGCTTTTATGGCGTTCAGCCATGGGTCCAACGATGGCCAGAAGTTCATGGGAGCGTTCTCCCTGGCGCTTCTTCTGGGCGGGGCCATGACCACCTTTGCGGTCCCGTTCTGGGTGGTACTGCTGTGTGCCGTTGTTATGGGACTCGGAACATCTCTTGGCGGCATGCGCATCATTCGCACGATGGGAGATCGCATGGTGAAGCTTGAGACCTATCAAGGGTTTTCCGCAGAGGCCTCTGCGGCATCCACCATCATTTTTGCCTCGTGGTTGGGGGTGCCGCTTTCAACGACGCACACGATCGGCACATCCATCATCGGTGTCGGTCTTGCCAAAAGAGTGAAGTTCGTGCGGTGGAACACCGTGTCCCACATTGTGTGGGCGTGGATCCTTACCTTCCCCGTCTGTGGCTTTGTGGCGTTTGTATCGGCGAAGGTTTTTCATCTTTTCGGACTTGCCGGCATGGGCGTGTTCGTGGCGGTGCTGTTGATTCTAATTTTCGGATGTGAAAGAGTTGTTCCATTCTTTGAGCGGCCTGCCGCCGAAGGAGCCCCCGAGTGATCGGGGTTTTTGTTTTGACCGGCGTGGATTTTTGGTATACGATAGGTAAAGTTTTCTTTTACAACAACATCATGGAACAGACGAATGGCAGGGGCGCAAAACTGCGAACGCTCATGTCCAAAGGCGTCTTTGCGCTCGGTGTTTCAAGCGCGATGGACGCGATGATCGCAAAGCTTGCCGGGCATGAGTGTTTGTATCTCGGAGGATATGCCGCCGCAGCACTTCGCGGGCGGCCCGACTACGGCATTATCGGCGGGACCGAAATGCTTCAGGCGATGATGTACGTTGCTGAAGCGACCGATCTGCCTGCGGTCGCCGACATTGATGACGGCTATGGCTCAACCCATAATGTCATTCGCACGGTTACCGATATGCTTACAAAAACCAATGTTGCGGGCATTCACATTGAGGATCAGAAATATCCCAAGCGATGCGGACACATTGCCGGCAAAGAAGTGTTGCCGATGGAGGAATTTCTCGGCAAACTTCGTGCGGCCTTGGACACGCGAGATCGCGTTGATTACAGCCGTGTTGTTATCGCGCGCACCGACGCGTTTAGCGCCGCCGGCGCTAAAAAGGACCCGCGAGTCGGCGGAGACATTGATGAGGCACTTCGCCGCGGACTTGCTTACGCAAGGGCGGGGGCTGACTCTGTGTGGTGCGAGTTTCCTACGCCGTCCAGGGAAAGCGCTAAAGCATTTGCCGAAGGGATGAAGGCATGTATGCCGACGCTCGGACTTTCGTTCAACCTGTCACCGTCGTTTTTCTGGCCCGCGGAAGAGCACCCCATGACGCTCCGAGAGCTTCAGTCGTTCGGATACACATTTGTGTTCTCAACGTATCCCTCGCTTCTTGCGAGTATGTACGCAGTATATGAGAACGCAAAAGAGTTCAGGGCGAAAGATCCGGTTGAGGCGCTGATCCTTCTTCAGTCAAAAATAAAGGGCACGCCCGTTGAAAGCGCCATGAAGGTGCTTGGCGTTGACCGATACCAGGAGGCCGAGCGGGCATACAGCCCGTCTGCCGCCGAAAAACAAAGAACCTCGGATGGTTTCAAGGGAGAAGAGAAAAAGTAACATAAAAACCCCGCCCCCAAAGGGCGGGTTTTGATTTTTGCCGTGAGTGACGCGCTCCACGATATCACAAAGCGATATTTCACGCTCTGTGCCTATGTTCCGCCTTTTAAGGGCGGGGTTTTTTTATTTATGCATGATGAGCATTTGTTTCCATCCATGAAGAAATAATTCTCCCGGGCATGTGGTGTGCGGGTTTACTTCTCGGTGTCCGATGATGCGTGCTGGCAAAACGCGCGAATAGTGTTCTTTGACGATCTTTTGCATAGCATTAATCGCAGCTGGGGGCGGAGTAGATGTTTCTAGATCGTTATCAAAACAAAGCGCTACGCTTCGGCAATTCATTTCCCAGCTTCCCGCCTGCCAACCCGTCTCGCTGTCAGCAAGAAGACGCTCAGCGAAGCCGTCCATGCGGACAAGCCAATGGTAGGCATAAAAAACTTGTCTATCGGCAAGCTGGCCTGCCACGGTATCGGTCCGAAAATGTCCAGACCACACTGGTTTTCCTAGGATATTTTTTTCGGTGGAAGGGGAGTGATAGGATTTTGCATATAACCGAAGAAGGTGCATGGCGTTGAGGCGTTGCCATGTGATGCCCGGCGGGCATTTCGTGTGGTGGACAACAATGGTGTCAATCGGTTTTCGTTCGGCGTCAAAATCTTTTCCGGTTGTGCCGAGCACTACGTTTCCTGTGGCAAGGCGCTCTTCAAAAAAACCGTAAACCGCGCTTTTTAGTTCTACATATTCGGCCGCAGGCATGTGTTCCGATTTTTTTATGAGCGCTTCAAATTCGGGGTAGATGATATCATACCAGTCGGGTTGCGCCAGGGCCCTTGTCCACGCTGATGCATTAAAAAATGGTTGTGCCACGGTGTGCTATGGATGCTTACTCGCCAGAGAGTTCCGACAGAACAGCAGGTAGATCGGTAATATTTTTAATTATGAACTTCACGTTGAGTTTTTCAGCATCACTTTTGGTGAGGTGTCCCGTTAATACCACGACCGGGGTTACATGAGCGCGCTGGGCCATTATAACATCTGTCTTGGCATCTCCGACGAATAGTGCCTGTTCCGGTTGAACGGCATGCGCTTTTAATATTTCTTCCACCATGTGCGGGTGGGGTTTATGTTTGTCCGTATCCGCAATGTCATACGTTGAAATGATCTGCGAGAAAACGTTCGGAATGATAAACTTTGGCATTACGACGTTTTTCAGAAGTTTTGGGTTCATTCCCGTTGCTACGCAAAGAGCGTATGTAGTATGAAGTTTTTGTAGGAGAGCGGTCGTTCCTTCGGCTACGCGTAATTCATTTACGAACGTATCCCCAAATAATTTTTTCTCATATATAGTACATGCCGAATCAAGGAGTTCCGGCGTCTCTTTCAGCAGTTCGCGCAATTCTTCACGATGCGGCATGCTCCACTTTGCAAGAATTCTTTTGTGTTCTTCTTCGGGTCCTAGCCGCACGCCCAATTCAACCAGCGTGTCGTGGTAACATTTGAAATAGCCGTCTGTAGAGCCGAGAGTGATCACGTCGTCCCAGTCAAAGATGATGAGCTTGAGCATAAAAAATTGTTTAGTGCAGTATTCTTGAATTAGCTCGAACGCATTTTTCCGAAAAAATCCCCCCGCGAAATTACGAAATTGCGGCTCCGCCGCACCGCTAACAATTTCAAGTTTTTCTTTGGCGGCATTCAATCCAAGAATTCGCAAAGCGAATACAACTGTATTATATGAAAAATTTTAAGATAAATCAAAAAGAAAAGAGCTTCTCGCGTGGTTGTCTGCGAGAAGCTCTCGATGTTGTGGTGCTGAATGAAAGTCGTCGCTTAGCCCTGCGCTTCGACCTGCTTGTAGGTCTTGGCGAAAGCGTCCGCGTCGATGAGATACGGCTCCCCGTCGCACTTGCCGCTTGCGTCGCAGGTGTCGGCGATGAGGCACCGCTCGTCTCCGGTCTGGGGCGAACCCCACGAAGCCATGATCTCGATCGGTTTGCCGAAGGGATTCGGAATCGCGCGACAGTAGCCCTTCGCCGCGTACACGCCGTCCTCGTCGGTGGCTTCGTAGCGGCCGAGAAACTTCTTCTCGGAGATAATGTACTGCTCTCCGCCGGGGTTGGTCATGATCCAGTCTTCCTCACCAGCCTTGTTCACCGTCTCCTTCGCACCGCCCTCGAGCGTGGTCGTGATTTCCTCGCCGACAGTAGCCGGACGAGCTTCCACACGACCCTGCTTCTTGTAAACAGAAGCTTCGGCGAGCGCGCTCATGATATCCGGCGACTTCCGGTCAATCTGCTGAAACTGACTCTCTTTCGTTTCCATTCTTGGTTCTCCTTCTTTCATATGATTTGTGGTTTGGTACGAACCGCTTGCTATCCTAACATATATCGGAACGCAAGCCAAGTCCGCAGTTATTTTTATAATTATCTTGTATCTAAAAGGATTAAAAAAATTTCTTCCCCCAAAATTAAAATATGGTTCGAGCCGATGTTTTTAACGGGTTCTTTTGCGGTTTTGAGCGGTGTGGTTAACAAATCTATTATATCATAATTTCCTACGTGGTGCCGCCGGTCGGAGTCGAACCGACACGGGATTTCTCCCACCTGATCTTAAGTCAGGCGCGTATACCAGTTTCGCCACAGCGGCATTTTTTATTAGCAGGAGGTATACCTGCCCGCCCTGCCTACCGGCGGGCAGGTATACCAATTTCGCTACCCCGGCGCCTTGTGTTCCTTTAATGAGGCGTAGGCGGGATTTGCACCCGCGAATGGGAGTTTTGCAGACTCCTGTGTTAGCTACTTCACCACTACGCCGATGCGTTACTCTACACCGGTTACGGTCTCAATAGCAATGTTTCGCCGCTTGTTTTAGGCGGGACACCACGCTTTCAAGCGAGCCCTTCGTTTGGAAGCCCGAGGCAAGCGCATGTCCGCCTCCCTCAAAGTGTTTCGCGATCTGTGAGACATCAACGCCGGTGTGGCGCTCGGATCGCAAACTTCCCCGAATATATCCGGGCGCTTCCGCATCTTCCGATAAGAACGCGCCGAAACGCACATCCGGCATTCTGCTGATGATGCTTGAGAGCTCCGAAAGATGTTTTCTCGATACGCCATGGCGGATGGTGTCGGCCGCGGTCACATACGAGAATGCCGCTCCGGTTTCAGGATCCACCGTGATGCGCATGAGCGATTCGCCCCAGCCGCGAAGTGCTGTAAAACTTCTTCCAATAAACAAGCGATCGGCGACCGCGGCGATAGACACTCCTGCAAGCGTAAGCTGGGACGCGGCGCGATATGTTGCCGGCGTCACATTTGAATGCTGGAATCCTCCAGTGTCCGTAAGAACGCCCGCGAGGAGACAGGTGGCGATGCGGCCTCCGACCGGAAGATTGTTAACCGCAAAGAAATTATATAACAGTTCTGCGGTGGAGGATGCGGCAGGATCAAGAATAACAATATTTCCGAATTGCCTTCCTTGCGGATGGTGGTCAAAAGAAATTATTTTCAGGAGCGGCTGTGTTTTCATCCATGCGTCAAGACCGAGGCGGCGGAAATCCCCGTAATCAAACCCGACCAGAAGGTCAAAGTGTCCTTCGGGAATGATGCTCCCGATGTTTGCCGCGCCGGGCAGAAATTGCAGGTTGTGGGGGAGCGGGTCTTTGGAGTAAAGCGTTATGCGCATGTTCTGGTCCTGCGCCCAGAGGCCGAGAGCAAGCATGCTGGAAATACCGTCGCCATCGGGGCTTTCGTGCGTTGCAAGGAGTACGTTTTTTGAGTTTTTTATGAGGGCATACGCCTCACGGTAGCGGTCAGCTTTCATGGTGTTCCTGTGCTAGCATTACACATGCGACGACCTGTCCGGTTCGCCGAGGAGTTTTTCAACCGTCTCGCGCCGTTTTTCCTCTTCGTCAAAAAGAAAGCGGATCTTTGGTATCGGGCGGATGCGGAGACGGCGATTAAGAACTTTTTGGATGAATGGGATCCGGCCGTTCAGCATGTTCAGGACTTCTTCTGACGAGGCGCTTCCCAAGATAGAGAAGAATGCTTTTGCATGGTACTTGTCGTCAGATGTTTCTATGCGCGTGATGGTGACGAGGGTTCCCTCCGGAAATTCCAGCTCGCGGTCAATGACGCGGGCAAGTTCTTCGTGGATTGTTTGGTTCAAACTCTCAATGCGTTTCATAGGGGGGGGTCGCGCCGAGTGGTGCGGCGCGCGATGTATAATATGCACATCTGGTTTGTTGTGCATTCCTCGCGGTACTCACAGTTTTTTTCGTATCTCATCCTCAACGAACACTACTAGTGTGTCTCCCGCGGTGATGGGAGCGGGACAGTCGGTCATTAATCCGAATTCGGCTCCCGGCATCACCTCGTCCGCCTCGTGCTTCTGCTGTTGAAGTCCGGTTATTTTTCCTGTTCCGATGATCTCTTTGTTTCGCATTACATCAATCTTCCCCCCGCGCTTCAGGCGCCCGGATTCTACCTTGCCGCCGACAACTTGGCGCGAGCTCATGGAGGATTTGAATATTGCAAGGATCTTTGCGCGGCCTATTTCCGTTTTTCGCACCTCCGGGGGGATGAGAAGCGACATGTGTTCTTTTACCGCCTGGAGGATCTCGTAGATGACATCTTTTGAAATGATGATAACGCCGGTATTTTCGGCAAGCTGTTTGATAACGGGCGGCGTTGCGACGCGGAAGGCGAAAATGGCGCTGTGTGTTGCTGACGCGGCAAGCTTTACGTCCGATTCATTCACATCTCCCACCTCGTTTTTCAGAAGCGTATTTCCCACCTCGGGAAATTGGAGGGATACCACGATTTCCTCAAGCGCTTCGCGCGAGCCGGATACGTCGGTTTTGAGGATGATAGCAAGAAGCGGCCTTCCGTCTGTTGCGGGCTCTTCGGGCGAGGCCTTCTTTGTGTCTTCCAGCTTCTCCTGTGATTCCCGATGTTCGGCGGCCGCTTCTTTCGTTGCAAACGCGCGAAACTCCTGCCCGATGACGGGCACAGAGGTAAGCCCAGAAAGAACGATCGGCATTGAGGCGGTCGCCCGCGTCAGGGCCTCACCTCGGAAATTCTCAAATATTTTCATCGTTTCAACAGTGCCGCCGATAAGAAGCACATCTTTTTTCTCAAAAGTTCCTTCCCGTAGGAGGAGCGTTGCGGTAGCGCCGCGCTTGTGATCCATGTGTGATTCAATAACGACCCCCAATGGCACGTTCCCGTCGGTCTTGCCTATTTCCTCAACCTCCGCAACAAGCAAGATCGTCTCAATAAGGTCGTCTATGTGGTCTCCCGTTTTTGCCGACACCTCAACAATGGGCACTGCGCCCCCCCATCCTTCAACGAGCACCTCTTGCTCCGCAAGTTCTGCGCGTACCCGCTGGGGGTCCGCTTCCGGTTTATCTATTTTATTTAAAGCGACCACGAACGGGATTCTCGCGTTCTTTATGATGGTTATCGCCTCTTTTGTCTGCGGCTTGACTCCCTCATCGGACGCCACTACGAGAATTGCGATATCGGCGACCCGGGCTCCGCGCGAGCGCATTGCCGAAAATGCTTCGTGCCCCGGTGTGTCTATGAACGTGATCTTTTTTCCGTTGTGTTCTATTTCATATGCTCCGATGTGCTGGGTGATGCCGCCGGATTCTCCCTCCGCTACTTTTGTTTTTCTGATGTAATCAAGTATTTTTGTTTTCCCATGATCAACATGCCCCATGACCACAACGACGGGGGGCCGCAGTATTTTCGGTTGTTCTTTTGTCTTTGCCATAGGGATGCCCGCACACTTCCAAATTCTAAACAATTTTTGGTGCCGGAATAATAGTAGAGGTTGGGCGCTATGATTCTTGTATCGCTTCTTCAAGTACCTCTTTTTCTTCATTAAAAAGCGCCTGTCCGGCCCTTCCCTCCTCTATTTTTTTTGCGTATACGCGAACGCCCTCTCGCAGGTACAAGCTTGATATGACGACGCCGGTGTTATGATGATCCAGAAGTGCTACCGAAAAACTCTGATCGCTCCCCGTGTCTTGGAACGGGTTGTAGCGCTTAAAACCGATCTTCTGGATGCTTGCGCGCGATGTCTTGTTGAAAAATGCGGTCTGGGGCTCAAGTATGTGAAGCTCGGTTTCTATTTTTCCCAAGCGCAGAAGCACATCTTTCGTAAACCCATCCTGAATGTTCGCCCGGTTCTTTCCAAATACGCGATTCCATTTTCTTCTGGTGTCTAGCGCAAGCCATAGGGTGACGGCAAGAATCGCCAGCAATCCGCCGAACGCAATAAGCGTACTGTTTTCTATCTGGATATTTTGAAACATGGTTGTGGGTGTCATGTGTGTATGTGCCCGCCAGTTGAGGCGCGCCCAGTGGTGGAGTAGGGCGGACCCGTTGCCGAGCACAGAGGCATCCCGCCCAAAACGGAGACGGGAGGATTCGAACCTCCGATGCCCTTTCGGGCATACCGCATTTCGAGTGCGGCCCATTCAACCGCTCTGGCACGTCTCCGTTCTAAGAGGGATCACTGTTTTTTGTAGAACGGCCCTTTTGCTACGTTTGGCGCAATACAATATGAGGAAATTGTGATATTTTACCGTGTTCCCGCCAAACACTACATTATTATATAAATCTAGCATCTTTGGCAACTATTGTCAGTACGCCCCGACTCATCATGGATTTCTTGCCGTATCGCTTGTCCAAGGACATTTGCTATACTGAAGGAGAGGAGAGGAAAATCATGCTAAAATCAGCATTTTTTACTGCCTCACAGGCGCAAAAGAGCGGCTGTAGTTCGTAAAAAGCCGGCATCTTGGACGATCATGGGTCCTCTCACTCGGGAAAGAGAGGATTTTTGTTTAAAAGTGGGTGGTTAATCAGTGGACATGCTGTGAATTGCCGAGCGGAGCACTCACAAAACCCGTTCTTTTTTAACGAAATGTAGCGGTTTGCCTTAGGCCCAGCTTCTTTCCACAAGCAAGCGCATTATTCTACTGCGTGGGATTTGTGAGAAGAGGGAGGGCATATGACATACCGAATATCCGTTGAACCGGAAGGCATCAATTCGGCAGAGGGCGGCACAGAAGCCGAACGTGTGTCCGCGGACGCCGGTTCATTGACGGGAACAATTGCAGTGTTCCGGGAAGAGGATGCCCCGGAGCGCCTGTTGGTTGTAAAACGCTCTCGGGGCGGCGTTCTTCGGGCGTGTCTTCTTCTGGGCAAAAAATTTCTGCACGCGCATGCGTTCACGATCCTCTATATCAGCATGACGGCTGTCGCATACGGATATCTTTTCATTGTTGTCGGTGTGTTCTTTTTGCAAAAGGAACTTCCCCGCATGTTTCCGGAGATCATTGAATCATTCTCCGATCCGTATCTCGGTGTTCTCGGTATTTTCGTTCTTGTGCAGGAGATGCGGAGGCGCCAGAAGGAGGAGCCGCGTCGCCTTGTTCATGAGTCGTTCATTGTCATCTGGATAGCGTTTCTTGCCATATCATCGGTGCTTACCGTACTTTCAGAAAGTTATCATTTCAACGCGATCTACCGGCTTATCATCACGAACTCGCTTGCCGCGACCATTATCCGGGTTGGGGCGTGGTTGCACTTCTGACAACGGGGCCGCCGATGTGCGGTTTTTATTATTGATTTTTATTCGGGCTTTGCTACGATGGTGAAGTTGTATTCTGACACATCCACTCATTCTATTTGCGTTTCTGGGCCCATAGTAAAACGGTAGTGCGTCCCGACGGTTATCGGGAATGATGTGGTAGCAAAAAATTGAGGGCCTATAGTAAAACGGCATTACGCTTCCATGGCATGGAAGAGGCCGGGGTCCGACTCCCCGTAGGTCCATTACTAAAGAAACACCACTCGTTATTGGGTGGTATTTCTTTAGTAATGGGATATTCTAAACTTTGCGCGAAAGCATTTTAAGCAAAGCACCTATACACAAAACACCCGGCGCGGGTGTTTTGTGGTTGCTTCGGAACAATGGTGCGGAGCGGTTATTGGCACAAGACGGTCGGATCTGATAGCTTTTTATTCAGTATCTCTATCACCATGTCGGACATGCCCATCCACTCATCTCGTAAAGATGGGTGTAATGGCGGGTTAGACCGGGTGGAATAGTTTTTTGTGAGACCCTGAAACGCACGAAACTCAGATAATCCGGCGATAACCCAACGTCTTGCAGAAGCAGTATTTCCGGCCGCGCACTTAATGGAGATGTTTTCTCCGCGCGCGACATAGAACGCTTTTGGTTTTCCCGGAATGCGCTGACCATCGCCACGCTTGATGTTTCTCTCCTCCGCAAGGTCAAGACCGTCGTTGGGGTTAAGACCAAGCTCTTCTTCCTTGCAGATGGTGCTCCAGAGGGATCCTGCGATACACAAAGCATTATTCGTAGAAAAGTATCCCGCCTCGGATCGCGATGTTATGCATGAAAAGGTGCTTGGGTCGGGTGCCGGGTTATTTCCGTAGCATTGCCGTACGGCCGGCAAGCTTCCGGCATCGGCCTTCAAGTTGTAGACCAAAAACGCGGAGGCCGCTATCATTATAACCACTAACACCCCGAGGTGCACATGCGATATCTTTTTAATAGGGTTCATGCTGGTGCTTTTAGATTTGTATATTTACCGCACACATCATATCACGATTGGGGAACGACGTCGGCAAGGTTTATCCACAAGGGCTTTTACCAAGCGGGTATGTGTGCTATAAAAATTTTTTGAACGTGAACGATATGCCCCAGCGATCTTTTCCCCATCGTATGAATTTCTGGATATCATCACTGGTGGCGCCTTCTCCTTCGCAGAATTTTTTCTGCCACTGGTCCAATTCTTTGCCAAGTGAGGACATGAACCGCATTTCTTCCTCCATTGCGGCGGGCGATTCCCGCTGGTCCTGTAGGACCAATAGCTGTTGTATCCTGGGGTGATTCGGGTCCACGTCGTATGTCCACATGCCTGCCGGTTCCAGAAGAAATTCTTTGACGATGCGATCCGGCCGTTTTGCTTTTAATGTGATCTTTTGAACAAGGGCCGCAATAATATCCGTTGCGGAAACAATGAGAGGAACTTCACTTTTCTTTTGTTTTTCTATGTGCTGAATAGTTGTTTCCGGAAGAATTTTTTCTGACCGATAAAATGCCGCGGTATGTGTGTGCGCAATGGCCACGGATGAAACGTTCGCATCCGCATATAGCGGCGCAAGGTTTATCGTGCGGAGCTCGTTTTTGGTGCTGGCAAGCCGGATATTCATAGAGCCGGAAAAATCCCCTTTTTGTATGTGCGCCCAGACCTCCTCCTCATTTTTGTCGTATACGTCCCCTTGCAGGCGGGTGAGCATATCGTCAAGGGTTTCTCTGATAACCTCTTGCGTGCCCAACAGTTTTTCAAGCTGGGCGCGAATAGGTGCGGGTATGGCCAGTTCGGCAAGAAACATCGCTCCGGTCATGGCGCTTCCCTGTAAAAATTCTCTTCGTGACAATTTCATTGCATAGGATAAAACTTTTATGCGAACGACTGCCCATCGCACCTCCAGCATATACCCAAGTGTTTGATATTGCGAGGGCGCAGTGCAGTTCTCACCCCGCTACTTGCGCTCCGATTCTTTCGGCGTTATCGTAGTAGTAGTTCCTTACGGTTCACAGAGCACATGAACAGCGACAGAACTCACCAAGACGTTTTACAGCATATCAAGGATCATCCGGAAGAACATCGGCATGCCTATCCGGTGCTCGTGGCGTGTTGTATGATAGGCGGCGCGATTGATCTTTCGCTTATGGAGGCACACGGGCGCTATGTGCCTCTTGGCACGAACGGCGGTACGCGTTGTGATGTCCTCTCTGGACCATGTGCGTGTGGCGCGTGGCACTAGCGCTCAAAAGAAAAACCGCTCCGGTCGGTTATCGGGGCGGTTTATATATGTTATCGCGGCGGAGTGTTCGCCGACGGCTTATTGGAATCCTCTAATTTTTTTGCGACCAGTTGCGAAAGAAACGGGCTTAATACCTGATTGATCCGCTCAAGCATTTCTTTCCGGCGGAGAGTTTCACGCTCAAGCTCCGCCCCCGCTCTTTCGGCGAATTCATCAAGGAATTGTCCGAACACCAAAAGCGTTTGTAAACAGCTTTGGATGCCACTACCTCGCGAAGCCGCTCGCTGGTTATCGCCATTTTGCTGGACCCAGCGGACGAAGAGGACGCCCCCGGTATCTATGCCGAGCACCATCTCGCGGTCCACGAGGCGTGTAAGGGTTGCCTTTGCAAGTGGAAAGGAGCCGGCGGGACGGGCCTCATTTGTGTTACTGAAAGCGAATAGATAGAGATCTTTTTTGCCGAGAGCAACTTCCAGGCGTAGGTTTTCGGGCCAGTCGGGAACCGCAAATTCTGAAATGGAGAGCGGTCCGCATGTCTTTCGGAATTCGTCTAGAAGAGCGAGGAATTTGTCCAGTCCTGTGTGTTCTGTATCAGCCACGGGCGGTCTCCATGCGAATTGAAATTCCCCAGGGCATCGTCCGTTTGGCGTTTAACACCCAGAGTACGGGGTAGGGCGGTGCTGTTTCATAGTTGCTTCCATCGCCATCGGTAAGATAGATGAGGGCCGCTATCGGAAGGTGTTCCCGCATAACTGTATCAAAGACCGGGCGAAAGTCAGTTCCACCGCCTGCCTTCGGGAGCCGTTGCGGCCACTCGTCAAACTGTGAAAGCTCCATGCGATCGTGTATGTGCGCATCGCAGAAAAATATGTGCAGATGAAAATTCTCAAATTCTTCCGCGATGGCCCGTAGTTCCGCAATAAACTCTTTGAACTGCGCGGGCGATACCGATCCCGAAGTATCAAGAGCGATCGCTATTTCCAGGTCTTCGCCGGTGACCGACGGAAGATAGATTTCCTGTGAAATATAGCGCTTGGAGGGAGGAATGAGGCGGAAGTCGTTTCGGGCCATGACGGTAATGAACTCGCGAAGGAGCGTTTTCCAATCAAGTTGAGGAGCAAGCTCACTTTCTATAAGATCTCGGATGGAGCTCGGAAGATCGCCCCGCATGGATGCGGCGGCGGTTGCTTGCAAAAGCCGGTCCTTCCATTCTCTCTCAAGTTTTTGCGCCTCTGATTCCGCGGGCGCATCCGATCCTTCAGTGGAGTCCTTCTCACCCTCGGCGTTCTGTGCGTCCGTTCCTTCACTGTCTGAATCCGGGTTATCCCATTTTTCATGAGAATCCAGCAGTCCCCGGCCGGAACGCTTTTTATCACGGTCCTGGTCGTTACTGCCGGTGGGCTTTGTGCCTGCTTTGCCGGAATTTTGGTCATTTCCCGAAGAGTTTTGATTTTGATCTTGTTCCTGCTCTTTTGCGGGGAGCAACGCATACACCTCCTCAACGCTCATGCGTTCAAATCGGTGGTCGCAGTATGCGTACAGCGGTATCGTGAACCCTTCTTTTTTCAGCATGAGGTTCGTGACGTGATCCGTCGCAATGTCCCAGCGCTTCTCGTCGCGAGCGCCGCGCCGCCAGAGATGCCCAAAGGCGCAGTGGAGCGTTTGATGCGCTATATATGACTCAAGAAGGGCGGGGTCTACGTGTTCCAGCCATGCCGGGTCGTAAAAAAGGTGCCGCCCGTCGGTTCCTGAGTGCGTCATGGCCGGATCCGCTTTCGGTTTGAGCGAGAGCGCAAGAAACCCAAAGAACGGCAGGCGCAACATGATCTTAATGCGGGCACGCGTGATCTTTTCGTTCGGATCTTCTGGCATGGCGCGCGCCTAGGTAAGGATCTGGTTGGCGTATTTCCGCGACCACGCGGGGAAAAGCGGCGCTTGGCGCAGGGCCTCGGGATTTTTCGCTATAAGGAGTTTTGCAAGAAGTACTGCGGCTTCCGCGGGGAGTCGGTTTGAGTATTTCAGAAGAGTATTGAAGTGCCGGGGTTCCGCGCGAACGCTCAATGCAGTTACCACCGCACAGGCGATATCGGGGCGAGCGGGGACTACCTCGCTTCGTCCCTCAAGAATGTCGTCAATGTACGGCAATTCATTTTTCAGCATGATGTAGGCGCGAAGTTCTGCCGCCGCACCAGCCCCGACCGCTCCTCGTATCGCTTCTTCAGCGATGTCTTTTTCGCTCGGGTAGAGCGAACTTTTCATGATGCGCGAAACGAAGTGCCAGCTTCGCGGCGTGGGGAAGGCGTATTCATCGCGCTTCGGATCAAATTTGAAAAGAAGATCAGGGCGGAAACTGATAAACTCTATCACTTCCGGCGCCAGATCGTTTTTCATCGCCCACTCGCGCCAGTCGTCAACATTGATCTCAAAATCAATATGGACGAACCGGTTGCGAAGCGGGGCCGCCATCCGGTACACGTGCGCGGCATGATCCGAGCGGTTGCCCGCAGTTATGATCATCCACCCGGCCGGAAGCCGGTATTGCTCAACGCGTTTGTTGAGGATCAGCTGGTAGGCGGATGCCTGCACAAGCGGAGGGGCGAGGTTCAGCTCGTCAAGGAATAGGATGCCGCGTCCGTCTTTCGGAAGTTCTTCGGGCGGGAACCACTTTGTTCGTTCGTCCCGGGGAACGGGTATGCCTTTGATGTCCGACGGGTCGCGTGTTGCAAGGCGCATATCAATGAAATTGATGCCCTCTTCAGCGGCTACTTGCTTGATAATGTCTGATTTTCCGATGCCCGGGGGTCCCCAGATGAAGATGGTGGGGGCTTCCGGCAGGCGCAAAAACGATTTCAGGAGAATGGGAATCTTCTTTGGGCGCATGGCCGACTCTGTCGTTTTTAATGAGCGTATCTCCGAGTATAGTACGTTCGGAATTCCTGTAAAGTTGCTTTTTTCTGTGAGTATTGGATGGCAGGAGGCCGTGGTGAATGGGTTTTGGGGCGTCTTTCCTTTGCAAACCGTTGTCCATCCCCCTACTCATCTTTTTCAGATGCGTAAAGGGACTTTCGCGGGTGTGCGCTGGGAAGGCAAACCATATTGTCATTCGTTAAAAATACGGAAGACGAATACTATGCGGGGCGCTCTGCGCCCTGCGGTGTTACTTCTTGGTTGCGGGTGCTGCCCGCCATAATGCCGGGCCATTCGGTTGCGGGGCATGCGCGCAAGTATTCGCGCTTGGCAAGAAAGTCCTTGACTTTTTTGATGGTCACCGGGTTTCCGACCTCATCGGGTGTCAGTGGCATGTCCACGAGCCGCTCAAGTTCCGCCCCCGTTGTTTCGCGAAGAGCCAGAAGTATATCTTCGGCGCGCGTGAGCCGGACTGGCTCCGGTACCGGCACGGGAGCCGGCGAGACATGCTTTCGTGCCGCGCGGAGCGCAAGCCAGACAAAGGCGACAGCGGATAACGCTAGAAGAAGAAGGACCATCATGATGCCGAGCGCCGGACGGTACCACGCCTCAATTCGTTTCTGAACAGCTATGGTCTTTTCTTCGGCGGCCGTACTGCGGGCCTCTGCTTTTAAGCGTTCATTCTGTGTCATCACGATGAGATCGGATGGGGCGAGGGCGCTTTCGGGTTTTTTTGCGAGGGTGTAGAGCGGAACGGAGATGACTTCACCGCGGTAGAGGAGGTTCGGATTTTTTCGTTTTGCGAGGCGCGGATTCATGCCGGGCGAGCGAAGGGAGTCAATGGAAATATTGAAACGCAAGGAAAGCTTATACAGAGTGTCACCCCGTTGTACCGTGTATGCGTACGTCTTCATGACCAGAACATCCCGTTCATCTTTCGTGATAATGGGCGCCGGCTCAATGGGAGCGGGCGCGCCGGTATTCACCGGGTGCCTCATCCTTGGTTGGGCGTTTTCACCTGCGGTACGACTCTGGTGTTCTGCGGGAGCGGCTACGGCGTACGCGGAGAGTGTTGCGGATGCAAGCACGATAGCAATGAGTACCGAGAACATTTTTTGCATGTTCTTCCTTTGCGGGGGCAATTGGCATATGTAAAGGAACGGGGTTATTGTATTCTTGTGCGCCGCTGGTGTCAATTCCAATTCGGGAACGATGCTGGTTATGAATAGCAGGGTGCTACGGATAGATTCTTCTCGGGAATGCATTATAATGAATATGCCATGTTTCAGCGATACAAGACGCTTCTTGACCCCAAAAAACGGTATTTGCAGATAGCGCTCAATAGCACGCTTCACGAGGCGGAGCGTATTATTCAGATACTTCCAAAAAGCGACCGAATCATTATAGAAGCCGGAACGCCTTTTATAAAGCAATACGGCGAGAAGGGCATTCGGGCGCTGTTTTCGCTATACGAAATGCATTTGGACGGCACCGATGTTCATCCGTATGTCGTGGCTGATCTTAAAACAATGGATCGCGCCGAAACCGAGGTCAACATGGCGGTTCGCGGCGGGGCGAGTGCTGCCATAGCGCTCGGTTCCGCGCCGATTGAAACGCTCAACTCTTTTGTAGAAACCTGCCGTCTTTCCGGTATTGATCCGATGATAGACATGATGAACGTGGATTTTCCGCTTTCGGTGATCCGCGCTCTCAAAACGCCTCCCGCAGTCGTCATACTTCATCGCGGTGTTGACGAAGAAAAATTCAATCGCGAAAAACAGATCCCTCTTCACGAGATACGCCGGGTGAAGGGGAATTACGACATTCTTATCGCTATCGCCGGCGGGGACACCACCCGCGAAGTTCAGCGCTCGGTATTTAATGACGCCGACATCGTCGTGGTGTGGAAGGCGGTCTATCAGAGTACCGCCGAGACCGCCGCCATTGTTGAGGGATTTCTCAAAGAGATAAAATAATCATGCCCCACAGAGTGGGGCATGATTATATATCCGTGTTTGCAATCAGTACGGGCCCGTTCGCCCGCTTGGGGTAAGCAGGGTGATAAGAAGGATGCCGAGGGTCGCGATGACTGCGACAAATAGTATCGCCACAACGCCAAGCCAGGCGAATATTTTTAACGTTTTTCGGATCTTGCGCTCTTCTTCGGGTGTCGGCGAACCTTTCATTTCTTTCAGTGACTGGTACAAGAGGAATGAGAAGATATATAGGATGGGGATCACGATGAAATAGGTGGGGGTTGATATAAGAATACTGGATGTGATGGACAGGGGCGCAGGAAGAGAAGACCCTCCTCCGAGGGCGGGGTTTTGTAGCACGATCCTTAACCCTGCGGGGTCGCCCGCCGGAGCAAGTGTATGGTCGGTGAAGGTGCTACCCACAAAACCGACCAGCACAAAGAAGAGCACGAGCGGTACATAGACAACAAGAGCCAGAACAAGAAATCGCCACAACACATTCCACGTGTGTCCGCGAACGAGGTGCCAGCTGTATGCGTGCGCAGAGAGTCCGCGCCGCCCCTCAACCACAAATGCAAATAATGAGAGCGATGTTCTGACTCCCACCAGTATTCCCGGAACAGCCAAAAGAAGGCCGCCTCCAAATGTCATCGCTATCACAAGAATAAATAGCCATACAAAGGGGAAAAAGAGTTTTCCTGCGCGCTTGTACACTCCCCATATGCCCTGCGGCAGTGCCATGCCCTCGCTTACGGCCGTAAATAGGCAGATGCTGTAGAAGATTGAGACAACAACTACGACGAGTTGAAACAATCCAAAAAATGCCGGGGATCGCACACCGACGAGTTGTGGCATGCTGAAAAGCACTGATGCTATAAGCGGGACGAGTCCGATCTGCACAAAAGCCGATGCATGTTCGCGCCAGACGCGGAAAGAGGTCTTGACAAGGATGCCGAACGGCAATAATTGCTTTTGCTCATACGGGGTGATTGGGGGCAGGGGAGCCGAGATTGCGGGTGATGGTTGTGTTTCCATACTACTATGCTCGTGTAGCTATTTTTTATCTTTAAAAAATTGTGAGAGCGATTTAATGCCTTCAAAAAATTCCACGGGAAGCGCGAAGATGACCGTTTTGGAAGGATCGGGATTTATTTTCTCAATGGTTTGAAGCGTCCGCATGGCAATACCGCCCGGGGATTGTGCCAGGCGTTCTGCGGCTTGCGCAAGTTTTTCCGCGGCGGAGAATTCTCCTTCCGAGCGGATAATAACGGCCCGCCGTTCGCGTTCGGATTCGGCCTGCTTTGCCATGACGCGCTTCATGTCCGCGGGAAGTTCAATGTCCTGTATCTTGATGTCGGTCACGTTCATGCCCCAGGCCTTGGTCGCCTCATCTACGATCTTTTTTATCTCTTGCGCCGTTTTTTCGCGCTCCGAAAGAAGCGAATCAAGCTCAATGCCGCCGATCACATCGCGAAGGGCCGCTTGGGCGTATTGAGAGACCGCGACGGTGAAATTTTTAATATTTAAAATTGCATGTTCGGCGTTTTCCACGTTAAAATACACGACCGCGTTGATCCCCACCGGAACGTTATCGCGCGTGATGACCTCCTGCTGGGGGATGTCTATCGTTGTGATGCGAAGGTCAACCTTTATCATCCGCTGGATCCACGGGCATATCCAAGTAAGGCCGGGAACGCGAGTGCTGGTGTATTTTCCGAGGGTTAGCACGACGCCTCGCTCATATTGGTCAATAACACGCAGGCCCGAAATAACGAGGACCACGGCTCCTGCCGCCGCCCACAAAAGAAGAATGCTCATGGTATGTATAGATTTATGTGGCTGATTGTGCGCCTTTGGCGCACTTTTAGTATACCACGCGGCGCCGGAAAGATATTCACAAAAGAACTGAATGTCGTAGCACGAAAATGTTGCGGGCAGGCGCAGACGGGCGCGTTTGTGCGTAGGGAAGGTGCGCGCGCCCACGCAAAGACAATGGTCTATGCGCACAACTTGTGTGCGATGGTGCGCTAGGCCTCTTCCTTCTCGTCTTCTTGGGCTGTCATTGCAGACAAGGGCGAGCGTTTTGGAAATAAAATTTTTCCAGCTTCAGCTCGTGTTTTGATCACGAGTGCACGCACTTCTTTGACAAATTCTGCTCCCTTGCTGCCGCCTGCAAGTTCTGCCTCACCCAGTAATTTTGCAAATGGCACAAAATCAGATTTCCACAACGCATCATGGGGCATCGGAGCCGACCACGGCGCCTTCGGGTCTTTAAGGCCGTGCGCAAAAAAGAGCGCCGACATTTTTTCAGAAAAAGCTTTCCACACGCCGGCGAGCCGCTTTTCGGTCCCGTCAAGCGATACCCCTTCGGTATGCTTGGCAGAAAGCCGTTCCAGGACTCCCTGCTTTTGGTATGCGCGAAGCGCCGCTCCCAGGCAAAATGCGCTTCTAAGCGTCCTTTCAAGGCCTGATATTGTTTGAAACTGGAATGTGCGGATCTCTGCCGCCTGCGTAGTGCCGAATTCAAGGCGATAGTTGTCTGCAATGCTCCGATCTTTGACGCCCCCCAACCCCTTGCATGTCCAGGTTTCCCGTTTTGCGTAATATGTTCGTAGGAGCCGCCGTTCTCGCGTGCTCCACCCCGTTCCTTCAAGGGCGCGCGCAAGAAGATATGTCTGACCCCCATCTGTTCCCCGCACGGAAACACCGCCTATGGTAATGTGTAGTGGGTATCGCTGATATGTTTGGTTGATAAGGCCAAGGTCAAGGAGTGTTTGCACCTCGCGAGAGAGGGTTGCGTAGTATTTCGCGGGTTTATGAGAAAATTCCCAGAACTTGTCACGACCGCCAGGAATACCGAACGCCTCTGTTTCTTCATAGGGCACGCGGAGCGCGACTACTTTGCGGTTGTACTCATGCGCCCTTTCAAGGTAATTGCGCATCTCTTCTGCGCTTGACTCCGCTTCTTGTTGGCGTGACAACGCTTTAAAACGATCTTCGGGTGGAATGACCGCCTCATCCCGAACCTCTATCTCAATGCCAAGAGTTGGCGTGTATTGCGACGGGTGCGCCTCGCGGTATTCCAGAAAATGCCGCGCAAGGAGCTTTGTATCTTTTTCCGCCTCTTCTTCTCCAAGCGCCGTTTCCGCATCCTTGCTTCTCCGTAGGTGCCGTATTATCTGGAGGCGGTCTCCCACGTTCTGAAATCTGTTACCCATGAACTCTTGGAGAATAGCCATGTCCTCACTCTCATCCGCCAAAAACGCCTTACCCTCCGGCTCCCGCAAATTGGGAAATTCAACATCCCCATAAAATCTATCCTCATGGGTTCGGGATTCATAGATTCTGGACCGAAAGAGCTCTGCAAAAGCGGTCTGCTCATTTCTAGCAGAAAGCGCGGCTGTTTCAATGTCTACCTCTCCATAGGGAAGAGCGCTAATGGCATTAAGCCGAGAGAGGGGGCCGCGAAGCTCTTCCAGCACCATCGCACGCTCTTTATCAAGACCAATGGCGCTGCGCATTGCGGTAAGGGCTAACCGTACATCGGAATCAAAAAGATGGAGACCACTGCGGCCGTAGAGCTCTTCCCGTCGCCAATATGTTTTCTCCACAAAACGGACAATCGCCTCAACGTGTTTTTTCGTCCCGATCCTGCCGAGCGTCTCAAGAAGCATTGTTTTTACACTTCTGTCGCCATCAAGCAGGATGGCGTCCTTGGTAAGAAGGTCCGCTATGGCATCCGCTTCTTTTTCAGTTGCCGCAAAGCCCAGGAGAGAAACGCGCTGATAGGCCCTTGAGCCACTATAATGACCTTGCCCGTCGCTGAGATTTTCATTGATCTTTTCAAGAAGTAGGCGTGCGGCGTTGCTACCTTCATCGCAAAGACGGTTGCGCATAGAAACACTGTCCGTATCTACTCCAAAGCGAAGAGACCGGTTACTTGCCAGAAGATCATTGACCAGTTCCTCGGCGCGCCGTCGGTCTTCTGGCGATATTTCTGTCTCCTCGGCAGGAGTATTTTCCGATGACAGTGTAGATTTTTGCGCGTGTTCAGGATGTTCCATAATGAATTATATCATATGTGCTCGTTATGCGCCCCTCCTTGTTGGATGTTCCCGCTTGTGCGCATACGCTCAACGATCGTTGCGAAGCAGAAGGTATTCCTTGACTCCCTTCAGCCATCCGCCGGTGAAATATTTTTCCGGTTCAAAGGTACTCGGATCAACCCACAACATTTCGGGGTGTCGCTCGGAAAGTTGTATTGCCTCAGCGACAAGTGTCGCCTCGTATCCTAGGGCAAAAATTCGCACCGTCGGGTTTCCGGGTGCGGCCTCCGTTCTTTCGTGCCGCATGAAAACAACTGGTTTCCCAATCTCATATTGGATGGCGTCACCCAACTCCTCCGATAGTTTGTGGCGAACCATCTTCTCAAGAGGAGTATCAAACTCGTTCTTTTTTTATTCTTCCGCCCGCGAGATCCCAGTCGCCGAAATTATCTCGCAGAATTAAAAGCATCCCGTCTTTTTCAAGAAATATTTTTACCGCGACAAAGTATACATCTTTTTGGTCAATGCCGATATCGGGCATATGTGTGTGGTGGGAGTGCATGGACTCGAACCATGAACCCCGGAGGTATAAGCTCCGTGCTCTAACCATTGAGCTACACTCCCATTTTTGCCTCTTCCTCCCTGCCAGTTATAAGTCGCCTGCTCTATCGTTGAGCTATGTGCCCACAACAGCCAGAATGGCCTTATTCTATCGGAAAACCCTCTAAAAAACAACCCCGCGTAAGGCGGAGTTATTTTTTTGTTCATCATTCAGCATGTAGAATTTGCTACTGGCTTCCTACGCCGTCGCCATGAGAGCCGCAAAAGCGTCTTTCTCTATCGTCTCCTTTTCTATCAAGCGCGCGGCGATCTCGTCCAGTTTTTTTCTTCTGGTAGTAATGATCTCCCGGGCTTTTTTGTGGGCCGCCTGAATGATCGCCGTGATCTCCGAATCAATTGATTGCGCGGTTTCCTCCGAGTAGTTCTTTTCGGTCGCGATCTCTTTTCCTAAAAATATCATCTCTTGCCGGTCGCCGAACACTATGGGGCCGAGTTTATCCGACATGCCGTACCGCGTGACAAGGTCGCGCGCAAGATCAGTCGCTTTTTCAAGATCGCTATGCGGGCCGGTCGTAAGGTCGTTGAAGATAAGTTTTTCCGCCGCGTATCCACCGAGCGCCACCGCGATCTCATCATAAAAGTAGGAGCGCGACAGAAGGTGCCGGTCCTCGGAGGGAAGTTTTAAGGTGTATCCTGCCGCACGCCCGCGGGCAATAATTGAAACCTTGTGTACGGGGTCGCAGTTCGGCAATGAGGCCGCAACCAACGCATGGCCCGCTTCGTGATATGCCGATATTTCCTTTTCTTTCGGGGAAAGAATATGGCTTTTTCGCTCGGGACCGAGCATGACTTTTTCAATAGATTGTATAAGGTCCATTTGCGCGACCGACTTTCTGTTGTGCCGCGCGGCAAGGATCGCCGCTTCGTTAATAAGGTTTGCGAGATCGGCTCCCGAAAAACCCGGCGTGCGTTCCGCGACAAGGCGGAACTCAATATCTTTATCAAGGGGTTTATTTTTTGCGTGCACTTTCAAAATGTCCAGCCGGTCGTTAATGTCAGGAAGATCAAGAATAACCCTTCGGTCAAACCGTCCCGGGCGAAGAAGCGCCGGATCAAGAACGTCGGGGCGGTTGGTGGCGGCCATCACGATGACGGCGGTATCGGTCTCAAAGCCATCCATTTCTACAAGTATCTGATTAAGCGTTTGCTCGCGCTCGTCGTTTCCTCCGCCAACGCCCGCTCCGCGGTGCCGTCCCACGGCGTCAATTTCATCTATGAACACGATCGCCGGCCCCGCTTTTTTTGCGACCTTAAAAAGGTCGCGCACGCGGGAGGCGCCAACGCCTACGAACATTTCAACAAATTCTGATCCGGATATTTGAAAGAACGGAACGCCTGCTTCTCCCGCAACGGCCTTTGCAAGAAGCGTTTTACCCGTGCCGGGGGCTCCCATGAGAAGAACGCCGCGAGGAATACGCGCGCCGATATCAATGAATTTTTTTGGGTTTGAGAGAAAATCAACGATCTCCTTTAGCTCCTCTTTTGCTTCTTTTGCGCCCGCAACATCTTTAAATGTAATTTTCCCTTTTTCATTTTCAGGATCTACCAGGCGCGCGCGCGATTGCCCGAAGGTGAACGCCTGCATGGATCCGCGCTGGACTTGCCGCGCCGTCCACCAGATAAAAAACCCGATAAGAAGCATGGGTGCCAAAAACGGAAGCACAGCCCCAAGCCAGAACACGAAGCCGCTTGGTTCTGCGATGGTCAAATTTACCTCCTTCAGTCGCTCTTGGCTTACAGCATAGTTTGCAAGTGTTTCCGAAAATCCCGTGCCCGCCTCCTTCATCGCTTTTTCTTTTGTGCCATCTTTTAACTCAACGGAGACATTATCCCCGCTTACGGTGATCTTTGATACAGTCCCTTCATTTATTTGAGCGATCAACTCCGAGAGCGATACTTCTTTTTCCTCCTCCAGAGATCCGGAAATAAGCGACCATGCGGCGGCAAGGAGAAGTAGTGCCGCGAATCCGTACATAAGTTGTTTGGTAAAATTTCCCATGATTATACAACGTGAGGGCACTATGCGCATGCGATGCGCCGTTTTCTTATAGTCGTTCTTACGAATACAGTACGATACAGCATAGTGAATTGTATGTCAAAGTGAGCGCGATTTCAAGGAGTAATGCCGGGTAAAAATAATAACAGGCCCCAGATGAGGGCCTGCTGTCGCATGTGAGCGACCTTTCTATACTTCTATTTGGGCGCCGTTGACACCCGATATGACACGGATGTTCGGGTTCAAGCCACGAATGAGGCGCGCCATACCTTCATGCGCCTCCGGTTCGCCGTGAACGGTCACGACGACCTTCGGGTTGATCTTTGCGACCCAGGGTGCTACCACTCGGCCGTCCGAGTGGCCAGAAAGCTTCGCGCCGATAACATCGGCATAGATCTTGAACCGGGTCGTCCGCTTAGGACGAAGGAACTTCTTCTCGGTGTGCCGGTCGGTGCCGACACGCTCCTCTACGATCTCAAAATCCTGCCCCCGCTCCAGCGCCATAAGGGCGCGGCCGCGAGTCCCGGGCGCCTGATATCCCGGAACGATAATTGCATTTTTGTGATCACCGATGAGGTGCTCAAGCCACTGCACCGATGGCCCCCCCTCCAGCATGCCCGATGAGGAGCACACCACGAAGGAGCTTTCCTGTGCGATTAACTCGTCGCGGTGAGCGCGGTCTCGGACCCCGAACATGGTCGGGAGGTCTTGTATCCGGAAAGGGCGGTCGTTCTCGCACCATGGCGAGGACAACATATAGTTTTCCGTAAACAATTGCGTACTCTTCCCGTCCACATACGTCTGCATCCCCGCTTTCGCACATGGGATTGCCATGTTTTGGAGCGTTGATGCAAACCACGGGACGAGTACCTTCCCGCCACGGCGGAAGACGCGCTCCATCTCACTCATGATTCGCGCCTCCTCGGTCTTGCGGTCGGGGAGCGGGTCGCGCGCGAGCGACCCGTAGGTGCACTCAATTGTCATCCCGTCGGGGTTGTGGAAATCCGCCGGAATGTTCGCGCCAAGCGTCAGCGCGTGGTCTTCCAACGAGAAGTCGCATGCATGAATCCACCTTGCGCCGTCCGCGAACTTCATGAGAAAGATCGCGGCTCCGGGCTTATGCCCGGCGGAAACCGCACGCAGAGAGAATCCTGGAAGCGACTCAAACGTGAACAACCGCTTGTCGGTCACCACGTTCTTTCCAGAAGTGTCGCGCTTAATGCGCGCAATGACAGATGCTACATCCTCCTCGTCAAACGGCAGGGGAACGGGCTTCTGACCCTTCAGCGTGTCTATATCGGCCTGCTGGGCCGAGATGTTGAGGGCATCATTCAACTGAATCTCAAGGCCCCGCCGCGAGACCTTGGGCATGAAGAACCGCGCCTCGGGGTGCCGCTTGCCGAACGCGGCAACGCCCCCGCAGTGATCCAAATGATCATGCGAGAGAAGGAACACGGGGCACTCGCCCTCTGGCATCATGGGATACTTTGGATACTTCCCTTCTCCCTGAATGATGCCATGATCAACTACTACCTTTCTATTATATCTGTAAGACGACCCGCCAATGCGGTCGCCTCCTCCAAACACCTCAAACAAGACGGACATGATCTATGTTCTCCTTTCACTGCTTCCGTGGTGTGATGATACGTGATGGTCTATCGTATATAAAAGACCTGTATTTAGCAGCGAACTTTCACTGCCAAAATTCAAGTATTTTTATGGTGCTATCGGTAGCACGTATTTCAAACAATTGGGAAGATGAATATGTTTTGAGCCCGGAGGGAGAAGTGTGACTTCACTCCTCCCTTCCGGGCTCGTTGTAATTCACCGCGGGGTCACCTTATGGGCTTCCCCGCGGCTACGTTTACCGCCAGGCGCGCCCGCCATGGCGCTCCATCTTGGACTGCCGGCGCGGCTTCACCGCGCCGAACTCCGCCTTGAAGGCGTCGGCGCCATGCTGGCGCCGCGTCTCCGCCTCCAGTCGGCTCTTGGAGACGCCGCGGACGGCGGCCTCCAGGAGCGCGAGCGCCTCCCCGTAGGGGAGGAAGCGCGGGCGTCTGACGTCCGGGGAGGTCTTCTGGACCTCCACGAACTCCCGGGTCGCCGAGGCCTGACAGCCCCGGCAGTATGGCTTGATGTTAGCGGTGAAGTCCTCGGCCTTCGCCCGCTCCAGCTCGGGCGTCGGCATCGCCCGCAGCGTGTCGTATACGTTATCCAGCGCGGGTGGGGCCAGGAAGAAGTCCCCGGCCACCATCTCCGCCCCACCCCTCGCGTGGGTGCGGCGTTCCACCGGCTCCCCATTCTCGAACCTGACCACGAATCGCGTGGTCGGCTGGAATGGGCCGTTGACTCCCACGTGTCGGGCGTCGGCCTTGCAGGTGACCGGCCCCGAGTTGGGGTCGTCCTGCTCGGCGGCGAGCTCGGCGATCTTCGCGCGCCGCGCCTGGGCGGCCGCGGCCAGACCGTTTACGAGTCCGCCGAGCCAGCCCTCGGGGGCCTTGTTCTCGGGGGTATGGCCGTCCCTCGCAAGGGCGGCCACGATGTCCGAGACCTGGATTCGGCCTCGGTACTTCTTCTCCTCCCACTCGGCATTGTCGGCCTCGTGGAATGAGTCCTGCACCTGCGGGCGCCCGCCGTTGTCGGCGTGGCGCTCTTCCGTGCGCTTCTCCGCGACCTGCGTCGCGGCGAAGGCGACGATCTCCCCACCGTCGTCGGCGAGGGTGATGGCATCCACCTCGCCGGGCTTTACGCCCTTCGCGGCGTAGAAGTCAACCGCGATTTTGACGCGGAGACCACCGTTGTTCCCGACCGAGGCCGGGAACGGGAGGCCCATGAGGGCCTTGTCCGTCTCGGCGCCGAACACCGGCGCCTTCCGTTCCACCAACCTCCGCACTCCTGCCTTGTTCTTTTCGTCCATCTGAATCTCCTTTGCCCATTTGGGCGTGATCGCCCATTGGGCGGGTTGTGCTCCGGCTATGAACCGAAGCGGGTTTTGTGCCTACTTCTGCATCGGTGGACGGCGACCCATGGTGGGCGAGCGTCCTCCTCGCGAGAAGGTTGTTGCCGCGTGTGAAACAGCACGCGAGCGCGTCGCGTGATTGTTGATATATATATGAAAAGGTACTGCCTAGGGCTCCGTTGCCGTATGAGCGAAGACCGCTCCCTACGAAACAAGGGAAATCCCGAGAGTACTGAAAAAACCATGTCAACCTGTTACCATCTCGCGAACTGCAAAAGACCTGTTTTCAGTAATTTGAGGGGCTTTTCCAACACTCTCTGAACTTCCCATTAGTTTTCAACTCTATATCTATTATATCAGTATCCAGAATATTTGTCAATACTTTCACATACAAATGAGCACTAGTGGCCTAAAATGGCCGGAAAACGACATATTTATGACCAGAGCTATTCCATGTAAATGATAAGGCCGGCCCCGATGGGCCGGCCGCGACGGACTAGCGTCGCTTTTTCGCGCCAAACTCTCTCTTGTAATCGGCGACCTTGGCAAGCGGATTTGCCGCCTGCTTCTCCGGGAAGGCGAATACCGCGAGCTTCTCGGGAACGTCTGCCGGGTTCGGGTCAACCTCTACTAGCACACCCTCGTCGGTCCAGCTGGTGGTGACGGCGAGACAGAACGTCTCACCACCACTCATCTTGACTTTGAGGAAGACCGGATCAAATCCGGCCCACACCATCTTCTCTCCTCGCCAGTCCACATACTCCGCGCCCGGCTCCCTGTCCACGTAGGGCTCCGAGTAATCCTGATGGGAGGACATGCGTCCTGTCACCGGGTTCGGTCTGCCAAAGCCGGTGAGCGGCGCGTCAGCATCGCCCGCGCGAATCGCGGCGACTCGCGCGTTGCTCCTGCGAAACTGCAGGCGCGCGAACGCAAAACCACTCTCCTCCGGCAGTGCGAATAGAATCCCTCGCTCGGTCTTTTCTCCCTGGGCGTATAGCCGCAGGGTTGGAGGCAACTCCAGGCCATTCGGCGCGAGCCGATGCGGCCCCTGCTTTTCAAAGTGCCTCTCGGGCCAGGCGCACTCCTTCAGTGCCTCGGCCCTCTCGCCAGTAAACTCCAGCCAATACTGCACATCCACACCGGGGTACAGATGGAAGAATCTCGCCATGTGCCCATCTCCTCTCTTTCGGGTTACCGGGGCGTGCCCGGTGTCGGCTGTTCCATCCAGCGGCGGTACTCTTGGTCGTCTTGACGAGAGAGCTTTTTCTTTGCTTGGGCGATGCGCGCCTCATGATACTCTCGCATCCTACGCTCATCTTCAGTTGCATCAGCGACCTCTTCCGGCGTTTGCGGGCGCATGCCCGTGAGTGCCGGCAGTGGCTCCGGGGCCTTGTCCTCGGCACCGTCCGCCTTTGCAATCGCCTCTTCGGCGCGAGTGAAGTCCTGCTCGCGCCGGTCCAACTCATCGCACACCGCGTCGGTGTAAAACGGGGACCAGTCAAGATCCAGGAGCTCACGCGCCGCGTCAATGCGGCGGATGTGTGCGTCATAAAGTCCCTCCTTGCTAGTTCGCGCGGTGGGGCGAAGCAGCATCATCTCAACGACCTCATCAAGTCGTTTCCAGACCCATGTCTTCACTTCATCCAACTCCTGGATCCTCTCTTGAGGACCCTCCTCACGCTCCAGATGGAAGACATAGCAGGTGTGCCCGAACGGCCGCCCGCTACGGTCATTCTTATCGTTGCTTCGTTCCTGCACAACCTCGCCAAAACGAGACATGACGATAGAGCAGCGGGCGCCGACGATCGCGGTCCTGATGTCGCCCTTCCCTCCGAGAGAGAGGGCGAACTTTGACGGGATCACCCGGACCCGGTGGCCTGTTTCCATAAACGTCTCGCGGACAACGGTTTCTGCCGGTGTTTCATCCCGTTCTGGGATGATGACGGCATCTTCCATCGTAGGAGGATCGGCGTGTCCGTTGCCATTCCGGCCATTGGCGACAAAGCCACCATTTATCCGGTGGTATGTCATCGGAAGCTCGGTCCCAAACTCATACTGCTTCAACAAATAATTGAGCGTACGCAGAACATCAATCGTGTCACCCGCAAGGGTTACCGGCTTGATCTTGTGTGTGAGCATGAGATCTTTCTCGGTAAGGTCGGGGAACCGCTCGCCATTCATGACGAGCGTGAAGATCGTCTCGCCAGAGCCACCGGCAAGGCCGTAACCGGGGGGCTTCCCCCGCATGCCATCCTTCCCGACAATGTCACCACAGTCCTCAATAAGCGAGAGGCGCGGCGTCTCAACGTCAAGCAGGAGCCCCTGCGACGTATGAGATGGCCGCGGAATAGCAAGTTTCCTAAACTTTCCTTCGGTTTGCAAGGTCCTTCTCCTTTAGGGGCTATCCCCCAGGAATTGATATAATAGTAACGTAAATGTATTAATTTGTCAAGTTTTTTTAGCAATGGCAGAGTAGCGGCCTCGGGGGCGCACAAAGCGGGCATCCATGAAACGACGGCATCTTGGCAAACAAAAAATCGGGATGATATCCCGACCTTTCATATTTCGCACGAGTCATCAATGAGAAAAGGCCTTCTTTCCTTTTGTTTATACCCCTCAATTTCCTGAAGGAGCGCCTCTCCTTGCGGAGTTGTCATGTCAAACGGGTTCGTAATATCTGCGAATCCGAAGAAACCAGGAGGACCGGCAAAGCGGCCCCAGTTCTCGATGAATTGCACCTTGTCGTGTAGGGGTGCCACGGCTTTCAAATAGCGGGCGCGGAACTCCGCCCGCGTTTTCGGAGGAGTGATACGGCAGAGCGCAACTTCTTTTTCGGAGGCAAAGCGCTTGACAAGGTTTTTTTCAACGAGGCGGTGGTACACCCCGCGCTCTGAAATGTCGTGATAGAGATACGCCAGGAGTCGCGCTTTAGGAGAAGAAAAATCTTCGCCGAAGCGCTGTGTGAGCAGGGCATGTTTGATCGCCCAATCAAGTTCTTCCGAGGCATCTGAAGGATCATTGGCAAGCATATCCGTCATGCGAATCCACGCTTGAAGATATTCTTTTTCTTCGGTCACAAAGGATCGGACATGGCGCAACACAAACTCTATGCACTCACGCTGGATATCAACTGCCCGCAGATGGCAGCTCCCACCGGGCGTTGAAAAAGAAAAGGGCGCCTGAAGCGTTGGGTCTGACGCAAGGGCTACGTGATCGCGCATGAGGTCAATATGATAGCGTGATGTGAAGAGAGGATCTTCTGTTTCACGCTCTTCAATCGCGCGAAGCATAAGATGCGTCGCCCCCATCGCGATGAATTTTCCAAAGGGCGACATAAAAAGGTCGCCGCAGTGAAGATGCAGGCGCATGTTTTCAGGCGGGCACTCTTGTTTTCCATCAACCCGGAATGTTACAAACCCGCGGTCCCCCTGGGGGCTGGGGCTTGAGAGGTGCCTCATGAAGAATGCTCGTTGGGAGATGACATAATGCCACCCGCGTTCGGGCGTGAACCGGATCGCTCCAGCGCCGTCAAAGATGATGCGTGAGGCAAGGAACGGCGCCAGATAATGTACCAGTAGATCAGATATGTTCTGGATGCGCGTGTTTGGCTGCAGGTGTATGAAACTTGCAAGCGTCATATAATTTTCGTGGCACCCAACGGTGTCTCCACCGGCGCGCTCTCCAAAGACCGTGTTGATGCGCGTTATAATGAGATCTTCAGTATGTTGCGGGCCGAGTTCTCGCAGTGATTCTTTTCTGATATCCTCCACAATGCGGTCTCCGGCCATGCTATGAAGAAGGCACTCGCGTATGCTCAAGCACTCGGGGGTCGCGTATTCCGGCAGTTTATGTTCATTGTCAAAGTAGAAGCGTGCGCCGTTTGAGCCAAGAAAAAAGCGCTGGCCCTGCTTCGGAAAAAAATGATGATCCTCCAACAGTGGGACGGTAAACCGCCCGTCTTTGGTCATTCGGAAGAGTTCCAGAATGATGTTTGAGGCATGTGCGGTGCAGTATGACTGCCCCTTAATGGCGGGAGAGTATTCCGTCTCAAGCCCGAAGATGCGTTTTTGCATCTAATACCATTTTCAAAGGACTGCCCCTATTATAGGCAATGTAAGCGGAAATGCAATTTGGTCGGAATGCCAATTGGTAGCGGCTTTGTTGCACCAACCGAACAAGAGCCGAGTTGGTAAGTAAAGATTATAAAAAATGCCGCCGGGGAGCCGGTCGGCGCATGTTTGTAAAAGCGACATCTGCTACTTCTTTGTGTGGAACGATTCAAATTCCTCCATCCAGCCCCGCATCTCCTCTTTCGTAAGAAGCTCCATTTCACACAGGGCCGGTGATCCCGGTCTTTCATACTCACCGGGCCGGTATCCGCGCCGATATTCAACGGCGTTCATCTTGTTCCAGAAATCCCGGTGAACGTCGCTCAGCGCAATAAACTCAAAGTGGTCTTTCGCGCGAGATCTTCTAATAATGCGCAAGCGCAAATCTCCGAATGTCGGCATGGTTCTATCTCCTGATGACATCGTGCTTGCAAAATAACCGTATCACAAATTAAATAACACGTCAATGTTTTGGCAACATTGCTCCTTCAAAAATATGTTTCGCCGCCAGAGCGCGCGGGAGTCAGAAAAATGAAAAAGCCGTCGGTATACCAACGGCTCCTGCGCGTCTAGAACGAAACCTTCGGCACCACGTCAAGCGCCCGGCCTGTCTCAAAGAACGGCTCTTCCACGAACGCGAACCATCCGGCAACTACGTTGGACGGGAATTGCCGCACACTGGTGTTGTAGTCGCCTACGTTCGCGTTGTAAATTCTACGGGCTGCCGCAACCTGGTCCTCGGTCTCCTCCAGCGACTCCTGCAGTTTCAGGAATGTATCACTGGCTTTGAGATTCGGATAGTTCTCCGAGACCGCAAAAACCGACTTCAGGGCCTGCGTAAGCAGGGCACCCTGTTCCATGACCGCGGAACGGTCCTGGGGATTTACCTTGAGGAACTCGGTGCGAATCTTGGTAAGGTTTTCAAGGGTCGTGCGCTCATGCTGAGCGTATCCCTTTACCGCCTGCACCAAGTTCGGGATAAGATCGGCGCGGCGCCGCAACTGAACATAGATGCCGCTAAAACTTTCCCGCACCTTCTGACGCGCGGCTACGAGCGAGTTGTAGGTATTCCACAGCGCGAGCAGCAGAATAAGAACCGCCCCACCAACAACAAGAAGAATGATCGTGATTCCGTCCATGGCGTTTTTCTCCTTTGTTTCGCCTAGTAGTTATCGTTGTATTTTCTTATTTTGTCAAGACCTTCTACCAGCGCGCCCCCGAATCGTTCAATGAGGTCTCCGGCCGGCTTGATGGTCTCTGCAAAGCGTCGGGCGTTCTTATCAAGCGTGATCTCCTTTACCGCATCAAGAAAATTGTTTTCGGTGACCACCAGTACGAGCCCGGGATAAAAATCCATGTGCAGGCCCGCGCAGTCCTCCGAAAGCTTCATGATCACTTCCTGCACCGCCGGCGACAAAAATTGCCGCACGGCAAGTTCATCTTTAGCGTTACAGCCGATATTCATGGCTTTATTAAGCGCACCGTATTCTAACGCGATCGTGGTATCAAAATCGGTGCCGCTATTTTCGGCAATACGAAAGTGGACCTTTGATTCGGGCATTGCGGCAAACATGCCATATCGGTAGTGCGGATCTTCGTGTTTCACCTGCCGAGTGCCGATCATGTTGCCCTTGGCATCGCGGATAACTTCCGTGGTATAATACACTGTTTCAAAATAAAATTGAAACAGTTGGAATGGGCGCTTCCGCTCCCTATCCATGTATCCCCACATGCGACACTGTATCTCTTGGTCTTCGTCGCCCTGGTTGAAATATGCAAAGCGGTTTTGGTAGGTTGCCCACGCGTAATCAGTGTTAGCTGATGAAAACGACCAATCCCTGGGCACGGTATATGCGGCAAGGCAGAGGGCGCTGTCAATGCTTGGATTATGGGTGATCACCGCCGCAATAATGATAGAGATCACTCCGATCGCCACCAAGCATCCCCACACCCATACCCGCATGTTTTCATCGGTTGGCATCTCGGCAAGATACAGAACGGCAAGCAGTACAAGCGGCGCTACCGTTCCGCCGAGCAGGATCTTAACGGCCGTTCCTGCTCTTGAAATGTATACGAATGAGGTCAGCTTTTTTGTTACCTCTGCAAACGTTTCTCTGCGGGATCGGCGATCCTTCTCCGTGTCCGACCAGACGAATGGATCTTCGCTCACCGCGCCATCGTGCAAAGTTGCCAGTTGTTCGTTGATCTCTGCGGCAAGCTTGTTGGCTTCGCTCACGAGAACCTTGGTATCAAAGGTCGTTGTAGTGTGTGATATTCTAACACATACAATTTATTTTGTAAAGTAATTCAGCCCCTCTGTTGGGCGGACCTGTTTTAATAAAAAAACCGCGGACTGCGCGGTTAAAGTGCCCTAATTTCCCCAACGACTTCCGTATGAATTTTAACCCCATCTTTTTTCTTCGGGATTACAAGATTGCGAGGAAGGTTCTTCTTAAGCATGATGTGGACGCAAAAATCATCTTTGTCGGGAGCGTCGGGTTTTTCCATGCCAACTTTTGATATGCCAACGCCGTTTACATAACTACTAAAAGGTGGTTTGGCAAAGTACTCGTTCACACAAAGTTCTGCGACTTTTTGTGCCTGTTCTTTTGACACGGCCATTCTATAGCTCCAAGCACTGTATACATCAGAACTAATTTCTATGCTACATAAAACAAAAAGTATTACAAGCTGTTCCGCGTCTCTCTTGCCGGCAAAAAGGAAGGATCGCTTATCAGCCGAATCACGCACGACCTGCCATCTGGCAGGCGGGTTTGGCAAGAGGGGAGAGCTTGTTGTGAGAAAAATAAAGCCGCCCCGGTTTTGCCGTGGCGGCACAAGAGATTTACATTGGGCGGTTTGGGGTTGCATCCTTGACGACACCCCGCTTTTTGAATTCGGTGACCCATTGGGACTCTTCTCCGTCGGGAACTTTTACCCAAAATACTAACGTCTTTCCTTCCCATTCTCCCAAAGGATTAAGGCAATGTCCGGTGAAGCCGTATGATGCGATAAATTGTTTAATGTTCTCATTCGTAACCCCTTTGTTAAACATAACCACAATACCGGAGGGATTGCTTGGCACTATTGTTTCTAAGGAACGAGAGCTGAAGAAAGAGTATCAGAAACCAAATTCATGTACAACTGGCGGTTCTATTTCTTCTCGCTCGTATAAACAATAATTGCTTCAATAGCGGCTATTGTTAGGCATGCGGGTTAGTCCTTCGGCACTTATGCAAGCTCAGTGCGAGCACGCTCATAATGGTGAGCCGGCTGAACCCGACACAACCTACCAGTCGGCCAGCATTATTTGTAGGTGTATCAAGGGAGAACTTGTTTTCAACGGGCAGAACTCCTACTTTTGAATTAAAAATGGCGAGAAAACTCGCCTATGTTTCACCTAGTAACTCGTTTGCCTTATGAATGCTTATCATTTTGAAACTGAAACACTCACACGGCACTAAATTGCAGAAACACTCATCAAGCGGCCACCATAGCAGATAGTTTCCAACATTATTTTTGACCAGATGGCGACCGATATGATTTTGCCGAAGCAGGCACTTGCGGGCGATTACAACCCCACCCAAGCTATGAGGCAAAAGATGTTCGCAGTTCACTTTTTCTCCAGCAGAGCATATGAGCTATAGTAAGCATATCAGCTGCTGTTAATTTTTGCAATCCGAGCATCTGTCAAAAAATAATCGCCCACTCAAGCCCGTATGTTTATAGAGCGGATTAGCGTGCGACCTGTTTTTATGCATCGTTTTTGGCGGGGCATGATTGATGAGGTCAGCATGGTTTATTGGAACTTCTGGTGTCTACCTAGCCATTCCCGCCTTCTTTTCAAGACGGTTGACGCGCATATGCAGAGTGCGTACATCGTTTTCAAGAGCGGCAACGGTTCTGACAAGCGGGCCGAGGGTCATTTTAATATCGCGCGTGTCATCTCCTACTCGCGCAACCTCATCGCGCAGAATAGATACATCCTGTTTTGTTGCCATGCGGGATGTTACGTCATCAAAACCTCGTTTCATCATGCCGGCCAAATCTTCAATTGTAGCTTTTCGTTGTGCCATATTTTCAGTATACACAGAAATTTGCAGATGTCAAAAACACCCAGAGGTGGAAAATTCAGCGCTGGTATACAAATGACAAAAGAAAATGTCGCATATGGTGTGGCGTTTTCAAGCTGGGCGGGTTAGTTCTTCGGCGAGTTCAGGATGGTGAGCTTGTTGAGCTATGTATATAATGGTCCCAGTAATCTAGACAGGTATATTAGATGGAAATGGGTGAGGTGGAGCCGTCTCAGTTCTTCGGCAAAGTGTTTCTTGAACTCACTCCCATTGTCAGTCAGAACAAAAAGGAAATCATAGGAATGCGGGAACGCCTTACG
>Ga0209541_10001296_pt1 | contig 50096 bp, 42 predicted proteins | sample RifCSPlowO2_01_FD_184027 | JGI IMG/M metagenome (GOLD analysis project Ga0209541, IMG submission 184027) | Groundwater microbial communities from Rifle, Colorado - Rifle CSP2_plank lowO2_0.1 (SPAdes) (version 2) | ecosystem: Environmental > Aquatic > Deep subsurface > Groundwater | place... | reverse complement strand
TCAGGCTCGGGACCAGATTTAAATGGAATTCGATTCTGGAAAAAAACAGGGCAATCAGAGCCAGAAAGAGCAGCAATAGTTAATAACAGCGACCAATACTTAGCGTTAAACGTTGGAGATGCTATCACATTTATACAATATTACTTTGTAACTAATAATACAGTACTTCCTATTGAAACTGACCCTAACGATGATGACTACAACCCGTTTCCAGCGGTTAACTTCAAAATTATCGCCTCTTTTAATAAAACTCCTGAAGATTATGCAATTGCTAAGTGGCAATACGGCAATGGCACTGTCTATTTCTTTAGCGACTTTGATGTTCCAATTTTCAATGGAGATTTCATAAAAGTAGTAGAAGATCTTTCATTAAGTTTTATAGAAGGCACATGCAATCCTATTAATGTTACAGGCATAAGCAAAAATAAGCTTGTGAAGACTGAGCGCTACTTGACTTACAATTCAAAAATTGTCAGAATGATAATTTATTTATGGCAATAATAAATTAAGTTGTCAAAAACCACCAATCATAGATTGGTGGCATGATTATGGTTACTAACACATTCAGTGGTTTTGGACATTGCGAAAATCCACGATTTTCGAAACCCTGAAAATTCCTTGAATTTTCATGGCTACAAAATTCCACTTATTTGTGGTGGTTTTCGAGCATCGCGAAAATCATAGATTTTCGAGATCCTGAAAATGCATTGCATTTTCCTGACATCCAAATTCCATGTTATGTTTAGCTATACTTGAACCACTTATGAAACATAAGTGGAATTTTGATGTTTAAAAATAAAAAATAATAATAATTCAATACACGAGGAAATCGGACAGTTGTGAGCGAGTTCGCAATGAGCTCACTCGCATCTCACCGATTTCCTGTGCCCAGAAATTTTAATAAAATTTCTCGGGAAATAGAATCAACAACAAAAACACAATAAATAAAATAAATATTCAAAAATATCCGCAATTTGAAACAATAATGAGGATTATACATCAAAAATTTCAATAAATAAAAAATTCAAAAATCAGCAATGACTTGTCGGTAAATGCTTCGCATTTCCGATCATGCTCGGAAATCTCCGATTTCCAACATTTAGAAGCAAACATGAAGAAAGTGAACCGTTTGTGATGTTTGTTGAAAAAATTTATGGTAAAAGAAAAATATTGCGTTAAGGGAGATAACAAAAAATAACAAAATCAATCACGATTACAATAAAATAAACATAACTAAAACCAAAATAATGAAAAAGGCAATTTTTTTTACAATCGACAGCTTGCTGGCATCAGGCATTATAATAATTGCAGTTCTGCTTGTTTCTAATTTTTATTCTCAGGAGCAGCAGCAAGTCAATGTTAACTATGCTTCTCAGGATTTAGTGAGGGTTTTTTCCACTTTGACTGTTGGTGATGTGAAAAATGATTATGTGAAGACGTTGATTGCAAATGGGGAAATAACAAATACAGATAATACCATTATTGAGCAGATTGGAGATTTCTGGGCTGAAAACACTGAAGAGAAATTGAATTTGTCATATAATCTTACAAAAAATCTTACTGATGACATTATACCAAGCAGTTATGGAGTTAGCGTATTAATCAATGGTGAAGAGATTTATTCAAGGAATATCCCTGTTAAAAGAGCGCTTGTCAGCTCAAGAAAAATCATAAGCGGCATTGCAAAGGCAAAGCCGACAGAGGGATTCACAGCAAGAGTTCTGCTGAATGGAATTAAAAGCAAGAAGACAAATGCCTATGTTTATTTTGGGGGTTATGAAGGAGATGGCAATTTAACAAAAAAATTAGTGCTGCCTAATGATGTAATTTCTTTCAACAGCTCTTATCTTGAAGTGGATTCAGGCGGTAATTTTGATCTTTACATCAACGGCTTTTTTTCAGGAAGTTATGTCAAGGGCTCTTCTGGAGGAGGCAATATGCTTGCTGACAAATGGAATATTAGCAATGCTTATTTGGTTAATTTTAAGCCAGGAGAAAATAATATAACAATAAACTTTGCATCAGAAAATAACTATATTGCCGGAGGGTTTTTAAGAGCAACTTACACAACTTCTTCTTACAATGACACACAAACTCATGGGTATGAAAAATATTTGTTCCCTGGCATTGAGGGTGTTATTAATTTGTATTCATCGATTTACGCCCCTAATGAGCCAAGCAATATGAATATATCGCTTCATTTCCTAAGCCAATATCAAATTTACCTGACAATAGGCAATACAACTGTTTTTGAATCAAATTCCTCTTTAGGCGAGCAAACAATTCTGTTAAATAATTCAAATATTTCAGGCATGCTAAACTACAATCTTCTCGGCAAAAAAACCATTCCAATTAGAATGGGATTGAGGAATGTAAGCTATATTTTAGGAGGCTCAAATTCTGATGCAGCTTTGATTACAGACAGAACAGGCAGCATGAATGCTTGCGATGTAAATGTCAATTGCACAGCAGGAATTTGCGATTCAAACCCAACTGGAGGCTGCCATGATAGAAGAGACAATGTAGCCATTAAATCGAATAAAAAATTCATTGACACAATTCTGGCAACGCAAGGCAACCAAGTAGCCTTAGTTGGTTATGGCTCAGAAACTGATCCAGTATGTGATTTTCATGACTTCAGCATTGACAACGCATCACTTAAGTATCGTGTCAGCAATTACTCAAATGAATTTTGCGACTACACTTGTATTTCTTGCGGCATTGCAAGCGCGACAGAGCTTTTGACTGAGGAAGAAAAATTGCATGGCTTCAATGAGACTTCAGCAATTAATGAGACCAGATTCAGCATAGGCGATGCAACTTCTCTTTATTCAGTGACTGAAAAATTTAACGTTACTATTAACCCAAATAAATTGATCAAATCACGTTTGACGGTGCTAGGAAAATCGGTAGAGACTGAAAATAATTACCAACAATGCATATATTTTAATGGAATCTATCTAGGCAGAATGTGCGAACCATTAGGCGATCCTGGATGGCATACATGTTCTTACCCTTTAAAGCCAAAATGGTTTGTTGGTAATGTTGCAAATGTAACGATAACAGCAGGAACTACTAACGGTTGCTTTGCGACATCGGGGACTAATGATAATTGGGACTTTAAGGATGTAAAAATAAGTGTATGGCAAACTCAAAGCTCTGCGCCTGGCATTGAGTTTAACACAGCCTCTAGCGAAGTGCAAATTGGTGATTCGCCGTTCCAGCAAATTGCCACAGTTAATCTGAACATTAATGTAGACAAATCTAAAACGAAAGCTGTAAGCCTAGAGTTTGAAGCAATTGATGTCAGCCCAAATTATTTTGATTGTGTTTACGTAAACGGCAATTACATTGGCAGAGTTGATTATCAGGAATGGAACAATACAAATGTTTGGCAAAAAGTGCTAATTGATGTGCCAACAGCGTGGATGAAAAATGGAATGAACGAAATAAATTTTACTTCAGGAACAACTTCTGGCTGTAAAAGAACCAGTGGAGACAATGATGAATGGCGCTTCAGAAATGTAAATTTAAGCGTTGTTTGGAGCGATGACGGCTATAGTTATGCCAAGTCTAAATCAATGGTTGTGATGAGTGATGGCGAGGCAAATACAAAAATAGGAGATTGTTCAGGATGTGATTCTGCAGGAGCAAGAGCAGAGACAATTGCAAAGGCTTGCGAAGCTAATGATTTGTATGGAATTAAGATCTATGCAATTGCATTTGGTAATGTAGGCGCAACTGCCATCAACACATTAAACCAAACTGCATGCTGTGATGATTGCTCACACTTCTACACTAGCAACAATGAGGATGAACTGCTGAGTATATACACGCAAATAGCACAATCGGTTGTGAATATTACTTTTGAAGCTCAGTACATAAATATAACCAGCGGAAACATACAAAAAACAAGGCTTTATCCTGATTCTTATATAGAATTTAACTACTCAGCACCAGATATTCAATTCAATAAAGTACCGCTTAGCTTTGAAACTGACAGGTTTGGTAACAATATTTCAACTGGAACTTTGACAATTTATGCAAATACATCAGTTTCAGATGCAAAAGTAACATCTTATTCTGGAAGCAAGTGGACAGACAAGTTAGTTGTTAATGGAAATACAGTCTATAGATTAAGCGACTACGGAAGTGACTATCAGATTTTAGGCGATCCATTTGCAGTAAATATTCCAGTAGGCAATATAAATGAAGGAAGCAACAGCATTACAATAAGCACAGGCGTTAACTCAACAGCACCAACAAATGGCTCAAGCGATGACAGAGCAATATATACTTTATTGCTAAGCGGATTTGCTGATTACAGCAGTGTTGTTGCTAAATCAGATGGCTGTTCTTGGACAGTAAGCTTTGAGGATGGAACATTTTCTACAATAAAAGTTCCTTCAACTTATAGCGGAGCAGATACATGCAGTTATACAAGCGCATCCAAAACTTATGATGCAAATGATGCGCTGGACAATGCAGTTTTCCAGCTTTTCAGCAATTTGGATATAGACAAGAACGGCAAACTTAATGTCAATATCGACGAGAGCAATCTTAATGTGAACACACTAACAATCTCAAAAGTTCCTTCCTTGTGGGGGCCTGCTATAATAGAGATAAGGGTGTGGGAGTAGAAAGGTTTAAATATAATATCTCTTTTTTAATATTAGAGATATTCATGAATATATTTCCAAAATATCAAAATAAGGAAATAAAAGCTACCAAAGCAGCCTCTAACGAACTTTGGCAATTTAAAAAAGATCTTTATGATGTTTTGGAAATATTAGAAGAAGGTTACCCATGTGGAAGTTCAAAAAGAAAACCAAATATTATAGAGAATTGTGTAAAGAAAGGTAACAAAATTCATAAAGCAGTAATTGTAGACTGTGGTAATTACTGGCTTGTGATTCATTTTGGGGTATTTAGTTATAAGAAAAGGTGAGCAGTATGAAAAGCTTGAAGTGTTGGAAATGCAATATGGATATGAATAGGATAATGGATAATTTCCAAGGCTTTAAAGTAAATGCTTGGCAGTGCCCTAAATGTAAGGATATAGTCTATGATGAGGCAGATATACAGCCTATATTAAAGTATAACAAACTTAAAACTGCAAAAAAAGTCGCTTCGAAGGTGGGTGTTTTAGGCAAGAGCAAAATATTGAGAATACCAAAATCAATAGAACAAATATACAGAATTACAAAAGGTAAAAGAATAGAGTTCGAGCTAGAACCAGAATCAATAAAATTGAAAATTAGTAGCAGTTAGATAAATAATTCTAAAATTTAGTGAATATTTTCTAATAAATTTCTGTCAAAAGGTAATTAATGAAATAACACTAATTAAAATAATCGATATATTTATGTATCAGATGGTACAAAAATATAGTATTACGATGTTTTGAGTTAAGAATAAATTTTATCATGACAAAAAAAAGAGGTATTTTTTACACAACAGCTGCAATTGCCTTGACAATAGTCATAATCGTGACTTACAGCGCTTACAGCACATATAGGCTGAGCGACAAGATGGATGTTATACAGACAAGAATTGAAACTGTAAATTTCTTCCTTAAAGATGTTGAAAGAGATATAAATAATGGCGCTTATATTGCTGGATTTAGAACTTTATTAAGCTTTAACCAGTTTATTGCCAACAATGGTACATTTATCGATAATATAAATGAAAGATTTAAGGAGTCTTTTCTAAACGGAACGATAAAGCAGCAGCCTCTTGGCTTAATGAAAGACTCTACTTTTACAGACTGGGCGAATAAAATTTCTACTGAAGCTAATAAAGTTGATATAAAATTTAATTTTACAGTGAATGAAGTTAAAATAAACCACACAGATCCTTGGAGTGTTACTGTTGGCTTGAATCTAAGTTTGGATATCAGAGATAAAAGAAATACAAGCTATTGGATAAGAGATAGATATTTGACACAAAGCATAAGTATTATTGGTTTTGAAGATCCTCTTTATATCATCAACAGCAAAGGAAGGGTAACTAATACAATTGTAAAATCCAACATTACTCAATTTGTTATTAGTGGAAAAGTTGATAATCTTCTAATCCATGCAAATAATTCATGGTATATTGCTCATAATGACAGCCCGAGCTTTCTTATGAGATTTGAAGGCAATCTTGGCAACTCAACTTATGGAATTGAAAGTTTAGTTAATCTGGATGAATTTCAGCAACAAGGCTTAACTCTTAAAGACAGAAGCGTAGTTGATTATATTTATTTTGGAACAAAATCCACAACTAATTTTAGGATTAATAATACGCCAGAATGGTTTAAAATTGACCAAGGACATTTGAAATTTTATCAGGTGGAGAATATAACAATATAAAATCATAACATTTTTAAACATATAATTAAAGAAATTCTGTAAAGATGGAAATAGAAAGCAGTGTAATAGAGACAGGAGTAGACAAATTAGTCAGTCTTGTCAAGGAAAGGGGAAGAATTGCATTGCAAGACGCTGCAAAAGAGCTGGGTGTAAGCATGACTGTAATCCAGGAATGGGTTGATTTTCTCGAAGAAGAGGGCATAATAAGTGTAGAGTACAAATTAACAAAGCCTTATCTTGTTGAAAGAAAATTAACTAAGAAAGAAGTAGAGGCAAAGGCAAAGGAAAATTTAAGCAAAAGGGATGTCTTTGTCAGAAAGGCTGAAGTAAGCTTAAATTTTCTTGAAAAACAGGCAGAGGACTTAAAAAAAGTAAAAAGTGAATTTGACAGATTGAAAAGCGAGCTTGGAATGGAGCTTGATACTGTAAGAGAGGACTTAAAAGAGCTTGAGAGATACCAGCAATTAAAAGAAGATCTGCAGAAGCAAGTGGAAGAGCAAAAAAATGAAGCAAAGCTTAAGATAGGAGAGTTAACACAGCAGGTTTCAAGAGAGCAAAAAAAATACCAGGAAATAGCTGTGGGCATAACAAAGGAAAGGGAGGAATTAAGCAGAGAAAAGGCAGAAGCCCAATCCATAGAGGAAAGCGAGAAAATCCTGAATAAAAGGCTAACAGAGCTAAAAGCAATGATAGGCTTGATAGAAAAAAAGGTTTTGGAGGAGGACGCAGCGATAAAAAATTCAGAATTGCACATAGAAAAGCTGATCTTGCTTATAGATGATATAAAGCAGCGAGTTGAGGAGGAAAAATCCATTATTGAGCCTTTGATAGAGAAAAGCCAGGAGCAGGAAAGGAAAGTGCTTGAAATCCAAGACAAGATTATGAAAAAAATAGCGCAAAAGCAGAAAAGCGTTGCAGGTGTAAAGGATGTAACAAAAAAAGTCAAGGAGTTTTTTGATAAAAAATTAGCTGTTGTAAACTTAGTTGACAGGGTAAATAAAGACCGTGATGATTTGGAAAAAAGCCTGATAGAGTTAATAAAAAAAGCCAAGTCATTCCAATTAACTGCCAAAAGCGGGGATGTAGGCAAGCAAATGATTGATTTAGAAAAAAAGTTTAATGAGGTAAACAAAAAGAAAACCCAGTTCGAAGCGGAACTCAAAGAATTAGGCTCATTTATGAGAAGATAAAAAATTTAATATTCGCATTGTTTGATTAAAAAAGAGGTGTATATTTTGCTGAAACGATTTAGTCTAAAGAAACGTGAGAAAAATGCGCTAGAGAATATTACTTCTCTTAAAGAAGAGGGTTTAAAGGGAGAAGTGAAAGTTACTGGGTTGCCTCCGATTGCTATAAAAGAAAGCAAAAAGAAAGAGGAAAAAATAGAGCTAACTTCTCTTAAAAAAGAGGGCATAAAGCCTCTTGCAGCATACAACTTTGTTTCTGACAATATACCAATTACAATTAATATATACAAAAAAAAGGGCGAATTTGTGCCCATATACGAAGTTTCAATCTCAAGCATAAGCAAGAACACAGAAATAATTCTTGAAAAGATAAGAGAAGAGTTAACATCCCAAGTAAGCTTGGGCATGGTTGATATTCTCACAACAAAAGACACTGGAATTATTGAGCAGAGATTTATGGACGCAATAACAACATTGGTTAATAAGCATTTCCCAGATGCCAATGAAACAACAGCAAATTTCCTAAAATCTTATCTCGTACAAAGAAGCCTTGGCTTAGGAAGCATTGAAATTTTAATGGATGACATAAATCTTGAGGAAATAGCAATTAACGACGCTGAGGAGCCTGTGTGGGTTTACCATGTCAAATTTGGCTGGCTGAAGACAACTATAATGCTTGCAAGCGAAGACCAGATAAGGCATTATGCTGCAATGATTGGAAGAAGGGTTGGAAGGCAACTGACAATACTTGAGCCATTAATGGACGCTCATCTCAGAGGAGGAGACAGGGTAAATGCAACTCTTGAGCCTATTTCTGTTAAAGGCAACACCATCACATTGAGAAAGTTTGCAGCAAAGCCATGGACTATAACAGACTTCATAAAAGACAACACAATTTCAACAGAAGCAGCTGCATTAATATGGCTTGGAGTCCAATACGAGCTGTCAACCTTAATTTCCGGCGGCACTGCAACTGGAAAAACATCAATGCTTAATGTAGTTGCAAATTTCTTTCCGCCTAACCAGAGAATTATAAGCATAGAAGACACTCGCGAGATTCAATTGCCAAAATTTTTGCATTGGATTCCTATGGTAACAAGGCTGCCAAATCCAGAAGGCAAGGGTGAAGTTTCAATGCTTGACTTGCTTGTCAACTCATTAAGAATGAGGCCTGACAGGATTATTGTAGGAGAAATAAGAAGAAAAAGGGAAGCAGAGGTGCTTTTCGAGGCAATTCACACAGGTCATTCTGTTTATGCAACCGTGCATGCAAATGACACCAGAGAAACAATAACAAGGCTTACTAATCCTCCTATTGAAATCCCAAAGACAATGCTTCCAGCAATATCAATGATAGTTGTCCAGTACAGAAACAGAAGAACTGGTGTGAGAAAAACATTCCAGATTGCTGAAATACTTCCAGATTCTGAGGCAAATGTGCTTATACAATTGGACATAAGAAAGGGTGTATTGAAAAAGGTTGCAAACTCAAAAGCGTTAATGAGCACTATAGAATTATTTACAGGATTTACCAGAAGCGAGATAAGCAAATCTCTAAATGAAAAAGAAGCTGTGTTGAAGTGGCTTGTAAAGAGTAATATTAACACAGTAGACACTGTTGGAAGGGTCATGGCAGAATACTACACAAACACGGACAATTTGATGTCTTCTGTAAGAAAAAACAAGCTTTTGGACGATTAAAAAATCATATTTGTTAAGTTTAATAAAAACAATAATTATGTTGACGGGGACTTCACCGAAGGTGGAATGTCGCCCAAAGTGTCAACTGATTGAGTTGTGAGCGAGTTTCGGGTAGCTGAGCGAGCGTTGAGTTAAGCGAGCGAAAGCGAGCTTTCGCATGTCACACGAGCTCTCGCATTCGACTGAACGAAGCTCACTCGCATTCCACTGCAGTTGAGGTGATTAAAATAAAAGCAGGCAATTTAAACACATTGTTCCAGAGGATTTCAAAATTCTTTCCAACGCTTAAGGCAAAGTTAAAGCAAGCGGGCATGGAGGACAAACCAGAGGATTTTATCAAAAAAACATTTGTTTCTGCATTTTACATGACAACTGGATTAGTTGTTGCATTGTTCCTTGTGCTTGCTAAATTAAATGTTCTCAAGGGCGTGTTGTTTCTTGCTGTTCCAATAATATTTTTTGTTATGTTTTTTTACATGATAAGGCTGCCTGACGTCAAAATATCAAAAAAAGAAAAAGAAATCAGCAAGGAAATTGTTTTTGCAGGAAGATTCATTATAATAGAGCTTGAATCTGGCGTTCCTCTGTATAATGCAATGCTCAATGTATCAAAAAATTATGAAGTCATAGGAAGGTACTTCAAGGAAATAACAGACAAGGTTGATTTAGGTACGAGCATGGAAGATGCCCTGAACGAGGCAGTTGAGTTCATTCCCTCAAACGATTTCAGAAAAGTGCTGTGGCAGATAATAAACTCCATAAGGACAGGCTCTGATGTGGCAAAATCCCTTTATTCTGTCATGGACCAGGTAACAAAGGACCAGATGACTGAGGTCAATAAATACGGGAAAAAACTGAACCCATTGGCAATGTTTTACATGATAGTTGCTGTGATTCTGCCGTCATTGGGAATAACAATGCTTATTATATTATCTTCCTTCATACAATTTGAGCTTAGCCTGACAATTCTGCTTGCGCTTGCAGGCTTCCTTGGATTTGTGCAGTTCATGTTCATAGCAATGGTGAAGTTCTCCAGGCCGGCAATTGAGTTTTGATTTGCTTGTGAGACACCCATATTCAGATACCATGTTCAATATAAAAAATCTTTTTAAAAAAAAGACTGGCATAGTCCAGCCAGAAAGAAGAATTGAGTTTTTCAAAAGAAAGTTTAAGAAAGCCCAGCAAAAAAGCATAGTAAAGCAGGAGAGGAAGCAAAGAATAAAAGACTATCTTGAAAGGGCTGGCGTTGATATAAGCCCTCAAAGACTGTCCAAAACCTTTTTTAACATAGCTGTTCTGATAAATCTTGCAATATCAATCTATCTTATTTATTATTTCTCTGTAACGTATGGCATTACATGGGGCACTGTTGTTGCATCAATGATTGTACTTTGGGTTTTTATTTTTGTCATTTTGATATTTGCCTTATGGATTATGTTCTACGTAGCTGTTGATTTAAAGATTTTCAGGAGAAAGGTTGACATAGAAGATGTCTTGCCGGATTTTTTGCAGCTGACAGCATCTAACATAAACGCAGGCATGACAATTGACAGGGCTTTGTGGTATGCCATTAGGCCAAGATTTGGCGTGCTGGCAAAAGAGGTTGAGATGGTTGCCAAAGAAACCATGAGCGGAACTGACTTAAAGACAGCGTTGGAGAGGTTTGCAGCAAGATACGACTCAGTTATTTTAAAAAGGTCAATAAGCATGCTCAATGAGGGCGTGGAAGCAGGAGGCAAAATAGGGGATTTGCTGAACAGGATTGCAACGAATATACAGGAGCAAAAAGCCATGCTTAAGGAGATGTCGGCAAATGTAACAACTTATGTGATATTCATAACATTTGCAACTGTTGTTGCTGCTCCGTTCCTGTTTGCATTGTCCCAGGTGCTAATAGAGGTTGTGAAGAATCTTGGCTCTGCGCTTGGCTCATCGTCAAATGTGGCAGGAGGGGTTGGGCTTTCCCTAAGCTTCTCCGGAACCGGGGTGACAGAATCTGACTTCAGGATTTTTGCAATTGTATCCCTAATTCTTACTTCACTCTTCTCTGCAATGATGATTTCAACCATTAAAAGGGGCAACATAAAGTCAGGGGTGAAATATATACCCATATTTATTTTTGTTTCATTAACTTTATATTTTATAGCTCAAGGAATAGCAAGCAAATTGCTCGGTTTTTTTATTTAATGAATAAAAAGCTAAACTTAGAAATATTTAAATAACGAAAATTAGAAATTTTCGGAATTTAAATCTCCGAAATGCCCTAAAGCATTTCGACAGATTTAAATATTAGTTATTCAATTTGTATTTAAAATAAAAAATGGCTTTAAAAATGAGGTGTATTTGATGAGAATTTCTACTAAGCTTAATAACAAAAAGTCTCAAGCCGCAATGGAATTCTTGATGACTTATGGATGGGCTATCCTTGTTGTTCTTGCTGCAATTGCAGCTCTTGCTTATTTTGGGGTTTTAAGCCCTGCAAAGTTTCTTCCAGAAAAATGCATTTTGGAACCAGGCTTTCTTTGCGAGGGCCATAAAGTAGAAACTAGCAAAATCACTTTAATTATTTCCAATACTGTTGAAGGCAGAACCGTAACCGTCAACAGCATTACAGTGGGCAGTTGCAGTAGTACATCATTAAACACTGAATTGGTTGGCGGCGGACCTTCTAGTAATTTCTTAATAGGGGGCACTTGCAGCAATGGCGCTGTAAAAGACAGATATAAAGGGGAAATAGTAATAGGCTATACTGAAAAAAATACACAACTTACAAAAACAATGTATGGCAATTTAAACTCAAAAGTTGAATAATCATATGATGAGGTGAAAATGATGGTTAACAGAAAGTCACAAGCGGCATTGGAATTCTTAATGACTTATGGGTGGGCAATACTTGTTGTTTTAGTTGCTGTAGGGGCCTTGGCTTATTTTGGAGTTTTAAGCCCGGATAAGTTTTTGCCAGCTAAGTGCAGTTTGCAATCGGGAATTGCTTGTTTAGATCATAGAGTAGATAATGGTGGAGCAGGTGGTGTAGGACGAGTCCAAGTTATAATACAAAACTCTTTAGGCTATGACATGTCATCAGTCACTATTAAAGCTGGTGGTTGCGGTGAGAGCGCAAGCTTTAACCTTGCAAATGGAGAAAAGACCACAACAACTCAAGGAACAATTACTTGTGCTGCAGCATTACCCGGTTCAAAATATAATCAACAGTTGAATATTTCTTACACCATAACAGAAACAGGCTTAAGCCATAACAATATTGGACAAATAACATCAAGGATGGAGTAAATATATTATTTCTTTTTTGTTTTTTATTGTAATTTACCAACCAATATTAAACAAACCTACAACGACCTTCAAAACATTAACTCAATAAAAATAATTCATTGAAAAATATAAAATAAAAATTCAACAATCCACGAGCGACCTTTGGAAGTAATAGTGTTGAAGGTAACCCGCTATGACAGTAGCACTTAATGATTGGCTTTATCGTGCAACTTAAGTATGAGGGCGCCTAATCTTGTCATTTAAGTTAATAAAATTAAATAAAAATCTAAAAGAAAATCTTATTCTTTCCTCTTCTGCCACATGTAATAGCCAACTGCTGCTACAATTACAATTATTACAACAACAATCCATGCGATTGCTGTTCTGCTTAGTGCTGGCTTCTTGACTTCTGGTGCTGCTGGTACCTCTGTTGGAGCTACTGGAACTTCTGCTGGCACCTCTGCTGGCACTTCTTCTGGCGGCGCCTCTGGGATTGGTGCAGCTGGAGCAGCCTCTGTTGTCCCTATAGCGAAAGTGCTAAATCCAGGTGTTATTGATTGGTATAATGCATTATTTGCATCTGCTCCTGTCTTTGTTGTTGGCAATGAATTCCATTTATTATCGCTGTATCTGTACAGCACAATGTTGTCTTCTGCAACATTGTTGCTTGTCAGCCATGATTTTGGCACTCTAAAGTTGATTGTAATCTTTGATGCGTCTGAATCAGCGATATTGCTTTTTCTTAATTGCAAGTATTGGTACACTTTTGCTGCTGTTGCTGCAGTTGATAATGGGTTTGAGGTTAGGCTTTCAACAGTTATTGAAGGATTTGCAACTGTATTCTGCACATCAATTATGACTCCTGTTACAGCTATCTTCTCGTTATTTATGGCTAATACGCCACTTGAGCCTGCTGCTATGCTGTCCCATTGTCTTGCTGCTGATGCTTCTACATTGCTTGTTGGTGCTGCTCCGCCACCACCTGCTGCACTTGTTGTTGTGGTTGTTGTAGTTGTAGTAGCTGCTGCTGCGCTTGTTGTGAAGGCCAAATTGGTGCTATTTGTTGCACAGTTTCCTGCAAAGTCGCATATAGTAATATTCATATGGTAAGTTGTGCTTGCGGTCAAAGTGGGGAATAAAACTGCCTGAGTGGTGTTAAAGTCTGGCTGCGGGGTTGCAATTGTGCTAGTTGCATTTGATGATCCGGAAAAGGCAGTTATAGACGCATTAACGCTTTCATTCATTCCGCTTATGGTTACTGTTGCAGAAGTGCTGCTCTCACTGACCGATATTCTTGTGCTGTTTGGCGTGTTTGGCGCTGTGCCATCTGTAACATTAAATTTCAATATGTAAGTGTTTACATTACTTGAGGAGTCGGTAACATTAAATGTAAAGTTATAGTTTCCATCTAACGCATTGAGATTTTTAAACCTTTCAGTTTGGCCAAGACATATATTTCCGCTCTTTGTCATTGTTACTTTTGGCACTGTCCCATTAACAGAATATTCGCACAATACTGCATCATTCGAAACTGTTATATTAGGCACAAACATGCTTATGCTTTGATTTGCTGCTGAATCTGGAGTTGTTACATTAATTGTTGGAGCATTTGAATTGTTAGAAACTACAACTATACTAAAGTGAGGTACTTGTACAATTGTTTTTCCGCCAGAAGTAAAATTAAAGCATGGCGTTGTTGTTGTTGCGCTAAAGCCGCCAGTGCACGCACTTACATTAGTTCTGCTTAAATTAGATTCATTGCCTATCCACCATATCTCCAAGCCACCGCTTACATTCATTGGCAATACAACAATTCCATAGTAATCATTAGCGTTTGATAAAAACTCATCAATGCTGCTGTTGAAGTATACCAGATGCCTTATAGCATTGCTCCAATTATTTTGTATATCCAGTTGCACTTTAGATTCATTTATTAAGACAGAGAAGTTTATCTTATCCCAATTAGCTCCAGAGCCATTTATTTCTGTTATTGTTACATTTATTTGATTGTCAGCGCTCGTCTCATTTAAGTATAGTAATAGCTCAAATGTGCTGCTTACGTCTGTGGCATTTGCATCGACTTGCTGATAGCTGCCATCTGAGGTTTTTAATTTAACAGTTACATTGGCTGGATAACCCATTAAATTGGTTAGGTATCCGCTTGTACTATTACCTATTTCACCTGATATTATCGGTCCAGTTGCAGTAAACGTGATGGTACTGCTGTTTCTTGAATTGCCTAAAGTATCGTTAACTGTAAACTTAATGCTATGTGTACCGGGCGTAAAGTTAGTATAATTAGATAAAGAGATATTTGCTGCTGCACCTGCATAGCTTCCTGTTAAGTTCAATCTTAGTATCGGTCTGTCGTCCAAATAGTATCCAAAGAATGAAATTCTCTGATTGCCGTCTTTTGCAGACAAGTTAAGAGCTATTTCATTAGGACCACTAAATCCATTTGTTGGATCATCTACTGCTAATGAAGGTCCTAAATCATCAACCAAAAATTGTGTTGTATTGGTAATGAAATTTCCCGCAGCGTCAAATACAGTCACTGTTACTGTCTGGTTAGCTTCCCTTCTTTTACAGTCTGAATAATTAAATGGCCATATCATTGTGTTATTTGTAAATGTTTGTACAGTTGAATTGCAGCTTGATGTAAAGCTCATGTTCTTAAGTGTGCCTGTTGCTCCGACTGTTGCTGAAAAGTTCATGCCGGTGTATGGCGTTACATTAGACTGGTTTATTGCAGATAAGCCGTTTTGCAATACTGTTAATGTAAGTTCTGGCGTGCTTCCGCTTTGTACTGTGAAGTTATGGAAAACTGTCTCGGAATTACTCCATGAATCAATTGCTATTATCCTTATGAAGTGTGTACCATTTGCTAAGGTGCATGCTGAATCATCTAAAATTTGGAATGATGAATTTCTGAATTTTTCTACATTATTAGCACCAGCAGTTGTGTCAAAGAATGCATATTTTTGGCAATTACTTTCTACTCCTGTGCCAGGAGCTACAGTATCATCAACACTTACATTTATACTTGTTAGTTTATTATTGTCATTTATAAACCAACTTACAAGAGGTCTTGTATTTGTTGTATTTGTGTTATTTGTTGAGATAGTCCCATTAATAGTTGTAGCAGGCACAGTTGTATCATTAATTTGTATTGTAAAGTTCTTAACTAAATCGGAATTATTAACATTGCCTAAAGTATCATTGGCAATAATCCTGAAGCTTACGTTCTTGCCTTCAAAATTATTATGGCCTTTGGGGATGGGGAATGAGAAGTTTGTCCATCCGCCACTTCTAAATTGGAGACCGCTTCCATTTACCGCTGTTGTATTCAAAGTCCGCCATTCTTGCCCTGCTGCTTTAGAAGTGTTATAGAATTGCAGCATTCCATATCTTGCATCTGTCAGGTTGTCTGTCCAATTAGCAACTGCAAAAATTCTTCCAGTATTAGCATCTCCTTGTGCTCTTGAAGTGCCTGCAGTTGTTCCTAATTCAAACGAAGCAGTTGCATCAGTACCAGTTGTATTAAAATTGCTTGAATTTGTAAAGTTATAATAGATAAAAATAGGAGGTATTTGATCGACTGTGAAATATACATAATTAGATGATGTATTCATAGCGTTGCTGTTATTGCTTGCGTCTCTGCCAGTAACGTTTATTAAATATGTTCCATTTGAATTAAATCCGTATGTAACATTACAGGTTATTCTGGTTGTGTTCTGCGGAGAAACTGTATCTGCAGATGTGCAGGTTAAGTTTGTTGAAGCGTTGTTTAGATAACTGAACAGCGCCACTTGACTTCCGCCAAGGGTAATTGTAACATTTATCGAAGAATTAGCGCTTAAGTTAAGCCCTGTACTATCAGTGTCGTCAACTGTAAAGTTTATTAATTGGGTTACTGTGGTTGACCTATTAAGTCTATGATTTGCCTCACTTGCAGCAGGTGAAATAAATGTTGCATTTGGCGGTCCACGGTCCTCTCCGCCAACAGCGCCTGAGAATTTGTCAACAAATATATATGTATAGCCTGAACTTAGGCTTTGTGTATTAATCACGCCAGATTCAAGCCAGCATCCATCATTTGGCGGAATCACAATAGAATGATTCAGTATGCCAAATACTGTTGCATTACACTGGCTTATTGTATGACACTGAGGAGCTGACATTGAGGTGCCATTACAGTACATCTTCTTTGAATAGGTTGTACCACCTATTTGTATTATTCCATACTCGTAACGGACTTCGTTTGGTATAAAGCTTGCAATATCAGCCCATGCCATATTTGGTGTGTAACGACCTAATTGCTGCCTTACCTCTGTAGTTGGCGTACTATTAACTCTTGAGTTGCTTGCGTTTGCAAACTGGTCTTCGTCAATTGTGCCAGCAACAATGTGTATAATTGCTTTATTGGAAAAATTAAATATGAAGGTAAAGTTCTTATGAGTTAAGCCACCAACTACAACTCCATCAATTGGATTCATAAATGTGCTTTCTGGTATTTCTGTTCCATTTCCAAGAGTGATGTTCAATCCACCGAATGCAAATCCAGTTATTCCTTGCTGCATTCCAGCAAACATATTCTCCATCTGGGTTACATTCATTCCTTTTATGATGTAATCACTCTTATTGGTGCACGTGAGCCTGCCAAGCGTATCATTTGCGCAGAAACTTACACCATGTGGGCCTGGACTTGTAAAAGTGCTATTAAAGTTCATTATACCCGACAAATTGAAGAAATATTGTCTTGTGTCTAGAGCAGAAATACCAGTTCCGTTCCCTGTCATAGTGCGATTAACACTTTCATTTAGTCCTGGGTTAGGAGCTAGAGGAGTAACAGTGGCATTGGTGTTCAGCACCATCCATACAAATTGAGTAGAGTTATCGGAAACATTAACATAGAATGTGGCTGTTTCGTAAGAAGTTATGTTGTATGCTGTAACATCAGCCAATACACCACCTTTCGGGGTGTCCAAAGTTATTGTAGGAGCTAAAGTATCAATGAAAAATGTTCTATTGCCATTTCCATTGCCGAGACCAGAGAAGTTTAGGGCAGCAGAAGATGTATAATTTGTGGCATAGCACCCTATGTTGAAAGTAAAGTTACCTTCGCTGTTAAAAGTGAAATTAACCCAGCTTAGAGTATTGTTTGATATGTTTGTGCCAGCACTTTTTGGTGTAAAGTTCCTGACACTGTCCCATATGCCACTGGAGTTAGTATACAAAGAACAATTATAGGTTGCATTTTCATCAGGACCACTCCAAACCGGTGTAAATGTAAAATTTACATTTCTAGTATTGTTGCCGCCGACGTAAGATAAATTTCCAGGTGCATTAATTGTTATTGTCAATGCTTCAACAAAATAAACGCTTAGAACAAAAACTAAAACTATAGAGAACAACAGCACAATGTTTACTTTGCCATTTTGAGAATTAAAAAAATCACTTAAACCCTCTTTTTTCATCATCACTCCTCTTTGTATTTGCGGTGAATTAAAGGTTATTGATTTGGCAACATATATTTAAATCTTTTGATTAGTGATATATGCTTTATATATAAAAATTTTAATTAAGTTCGAACTCTTAAAATACCAAACCCCCTTTCAAAATTCAAAAATGAGATTATATTTAAACTTTTCGTTATTTTGGATAATTTATATTTTGGATAATTTATATTTTGCAATACATATATTTTAAAGAATATTTTTAGTAATAATAGCAAATGTAACAGATAAAATGATTGAAAATTCAACAAAAAAAACAATAATTTCAAAAAAGCCTATTTTAATAGATAATATCATTTCAAAATTTATTGGATTAATGTTCTCAAAACAACAAAACAAAGCATTAATCTTCAAATTCAAAAAAGAAAGAATAATTTCTTTGCACATGTTTTTTGTGTTTTATCCGATAGACGTGCTGTTTCTGGATAAAAATAAGATTGTTGTCGACAAGAAAGAGAATTTCAAGCCATTTACATTCTACAATTCCAAAAAAAAAGCACTCTACGCAATTGAAATGCCAAATGGGCTTATAAAAAAAACAAAAACAGGTATAGGCGACAAAATTGAATTTTATTCTGAATGAAATTTCTTAATTCGCATCCTAAATAATGAATCTAAAAGGCATGCTAAAAGATAAATCAAGGAAATGTCTATCAGCAAAGCTGCAGGATTAAACAGCAGATTTCCGGATTTGTAGAAAAATTGCCCGAAAGGCAGGGTTTTAATGTAGCCCATTGAATTGGCAATGTCGCCTGTTATCAAGTGCGCCAACGGGAATCCATAAGCTTTGTAGCAAAATGCAAAAAAGAAACTAATGCCGCATGCAGATTCATTCGCAAAGTAAAGGAATAAAATCCCGATAAATAAAAAAATCAAGATTTTGGAAATAGAGGGTTTTAAAAAATTTCTGGCACTCATGAAAATTAAGATTTAACATGAATATTTAAAATTATTCAATTTTTAAAAAACTATAATACAAAACTGTAATACTTCAGTATATTGAAGCACATTTTGTACATTTAGGATTTCAATCCGTGCCTTCGGCACAAATTCTTGTGCTCGGCAAAAATTGTCTGTCACGAATTTTTGCCTCGCCAATGAACTAACATTAAAATCAATGAAAAAAATTATTTTTAGTGAATAAATTGGCGAGGCGTATTTTAATGGCAGAAAAAATACGCCGAGCACAAAATATTGTCGCGAAGCGACGGATTGAATTTTAACTTCAGAAAGCTAAATAATTACGAAAACCAGCAGATTTTGTAATAGAAAAATTTATATATAAGCCTATAGCCTTATAGTAATGGACACAAAAATGCCAACTACAATTCAGATTGAGAATGAAACGTTAGAGTTATTGAAGAGATTTAAAAGCAGTTTGAATGCCGAGAGCTATAACGATGTAATAAATGCCATACTAAAAGGCGGAATCAAAAAATCTATGTACGGCGCTTTGGGAAAAGAAAAAAGCATGAAAAATATCTTGAGAGGGCTAAGAGATGAAGGCGATAGGTGAGCACGTCTTATTAGACTCTTCTGTTTGGCTATCTTATTTTTTGGCTGAGAACGATTTAAGCAAGGAACTTATAGAAGAGGGCAAGCACTTGCTAATGACTTCTGTACTGTCTATTTTTGAAATTAAAAGAAAGATACTAATGAAAAATGTTAAAGAGCCTAAAATTGAGGAGTTTTTAAAATTTATAAAAACAAGAAGTTTGTTGCTGGGAATTGATGAAAAGATATGCAATAGTGCTGTTGAACTGTCAATCAAGCACAAGTTGCACACTATAGACAGCCTAATTTATTGTTCTTCTCTATTGAACAATGCAACACTGGTAACTGGTGATAGACATTTTGAAAATTTGGAGAATGTATTTCTTTTAAAATAAAATAGTTGGCTTTAAAAAGTTCTTAACATTCATAAAATCGTGGAAAAAAATTGTGTATTTAAAATTATTGGAATTTAAAATTTAAACAAAATTTAAATAATAAAACCAATTCCTAAAGCTATGTTGAAAATTTTAAAAAGCCAGAAATTCAAGAAAGGTTTTGGAATTTTTGCAATAAGCTTCTTATTTTTATTCTTGGAAATAGCCTTGATAAGGTGGGTTTCTGGTTACGTAAAGGTAGTTGCTTATTTTACAAATATGCTATTAATATCGGCTTTTCTTGGAGGAGGCATTGGTCTGCTTGTCAAGAAGAGAAAATACATTAATTATTTTCCATTCCTTATCTTACTCCTGATTTTATCTGCATTCGCATACCAATTAACCTATTCGCTTTTTTTTTCTGTAGGTGCAGTTACAATAGATCAAGTAGAAGAAAAAATTCAAACAATTTCCCAAAGAAGTTTTTTATCAAAGTTGCTTCTTCCTGAAGGCGAATGGATTTGGAACACCTCCAATTTCTTGATTTATCTAGTTCCGGTGTTTTTTCTCTTAAATGCGCTTGTATTCATCCCAATCGGGCAAATTCTCGGAGAAAAAATGGAAGGACTAAGCCCATTAAAAGCTTACACTATCAACATATTGGGCTCGCTATTTGGAATTATAGCTTTGTTTGTAATGAGTTTTTTTTCAATTCAGCCATTTTGGTGGTTCTTGCTAAGCTTTATTCTTTATTTTCCATTTTTGACTAATTTTAAATTTAAAGTGCTTGGCGCATTCTCCTTTATTATTTCGCTGATTATTGTTGGGCTGCTCGGCGCAGGCACTGTTTGGAGTCCTTATTACAAGATTATATCGACCGAAACTAATAAATTCGGGGAGTTTTCGATGACTGTAAACGATGACTCAATACTATCTTCATTAAACTTTAGCAGGAAGGAAACGCTTGGAACGCATTACTTCCTGCCTTATTTGTTCAAAAAGCCAAATAGTGTTCTAATTGTTGGCGCTGGCACAGGCAATGATGCGTATTTAGCTATTTTAAATGGCGCAAAAGAAATTGATGCGGTTGAAATAGACCCGGCAATTATTTCATTTGCTGATAAACACCCTAATAGACCATATGGCTATGATAATGTTAATGTGGTTTTAAATGACGCAAGGAATTTTATTAAGAATGTTGACAAAAAGTACGACATGATTGTATATGGGCTTCTAGACAGCCATAGGGTTTTTGCCCATCAATCAAGTGTTAGGTTGGACAACTTTGTATACACAGAAGAAGCAATTGAAGAGGCAAAAGATATCTTAAAGCCTGATGGCATTGTAGTATTGAGCTTTTGGGTAGGAAAGGATTTTATAGAGGCGAAAATATACGACCTTTTAAAAAAAACTTTTGGTAAAGAACCGCTTGTTATATCAACCGGGAATGTAAAGACTTTTGTTATAGGCGAAAATGTAAAAAGGGCAGAGCTTCCCTCTAGCTCGTCATACACAAAGACTAAAGATTTAAATGTTGTTGTACCAACTGACGACTATCCTTTTCTTTATTTGAAAAATAGATTGAAAGATACAAGTTATATAAGAATACTTGCTATTGTGTTAATCATAACAGTCATGTTGGTTATTTTTACCACCCCAGGCATAAAGTCGTTATCGTGGCATTTTTTCTTTTTAGGATCTGGATTTTTGCTAATAGAGACAAAAAGCATTACAGAAATGGCATTAATGTTTGGGTCTACTTGGATTGTTAATTCATTTGTTATAGGAAGCATTTTGATTATGGTTTTGTTAGCAAATTATTACACATTTAACTTCAAGGTGAATATGCGCATATCTTATCTGCTTTTGGCAGTAGTAATAGTGATGAATTATATGATTAAGCCGAGCAGTTTCCTCCAAAATAATATCTTATCTAAAATTTTTGCAATGCTGATTGTTTCATTGCCGATATTTTTTTCAGGCTTGATATTTGCCACATCGTTTAAGAAAGTTAAAGATATACACAGCGCTTTTGGTTCAAATATATTAGGCGCCGTATTAGGCGGCTCTTTAGAGTACAGCTCGCTAATATTCGGAATCAAAAGTTTGTATTTAATAGCCTTAACCGCATATTTGTTCTCTTTCACTCTCATAAAAAAATAATTCAGTAATAAAATAATAAAACAACAATCTTTATATAACGATAATCAATTCTAAACGTTGATGGGGACGTCGTATAACCTGGCTATTATCGCCGGCTCCAGTTAACTGGAAAAATGAGTCGCAAGACAATGAATTATATTATGGCGATACCGGCTGATCTTTTGCAAGAAATTGCATAGAGCCGAAATCGGGGTTCAAATCCTCGCGTCCCCACTTTTATTTATCTTATTTTCTTCAACAATTTAAACAACGGCTTATAGAACTCGATTAAAAAAATGATAAAAATTGAGATTAAAATTCCTGCAATAAAATAAACATAATAACTTTTAACGAAATCTTTTGAAACAGGAAAATTATATTGGTAAATTGAAAAAAATAAGATTAAAACAGCTCCGATTACTGCAATAAAAAACAGTCGAATGCGAGTGAGCGAAGTGAACTCGCTCACAACTGAAATCCATTTCCTTCTGAATTTATCTATTTTTTTGACTTCTAATTGCGCTTTTTCAAGCTTTTTAAGCTGTATTTTCAGCCGTCTTGCTTTTCTTGCTGCTTTTAAAGCCCTTAACCTCGCTTGTTTTATTTTATAATTTTTATAATAAATTTTAATTTTGTTTGATATTTGCCGCCTGAAGATAAATAAAATAATTGCAATGAGTAGCAAAACGTAGATATAATATTGGTAAAAAACTGAAAATGATTTAAATTTCTTTAAAAAAATATTTTTACTTAAAACAATTTCAATATTTTTTGGATATGCAACATCATCAAATTTTACATGAATTTTTATTGGATAATTTCCTTCTGGGATTTCAAAACTTGGATTTATTTGAAGATTTATATTTCCAGTTTGTTCTGAATTTATTATGAGTTTATTGGGTTCTATAGAAACCCAGCTTGGGGCTTCTATAACAATCTCGTAATTCGCTTGCTTTATGCCGCTGTTTCTGATTTTTATTGGAACAAACTCGTTTGAATAAGAATTTACAATTTTTTCATCGCTTATTGCATCAGCTTTATAGCAGTCGTATTTTGGGACAACTTCTATGCTTAGTTTTTTTTCTGTTTTTATTGAGGGTAAATCTTGTATTACTGCACCCACCACCAATTTAAAAATGCCTTTTGCATTTGCTGGAATATCCGCATTTAATTCAAACTTTTCTTTGTCATTTGGAGCAATTGAAAAAGAATTGTCGTCTAGATTAACCCAATTCGGAGCATTCAAGTTTAAATCAACATCAATTTTTTGCTTTCCGTCATTGATTATTTCACCATCATATTGCTTTTTTGTCCCGCCGCAAACCTTGTCTTCGTCTTGTATCTCCAATTTTAAAGAATGGCATTTTTCCACATTTACATTCAAATTCAAGTTTTTTCTTACATTTCCAATAGAGGATAAAGAATTGACTCCGACAGTATATTTGCCGTTTGTATTCGAGCCCGGGCTTAATTCCAAAAAAATAACACCGCTTTGCTTTTTAGGCAATGAAAATTCCTGAACATTTAGGCTGGCCCAGCTAACTCCTGATGCATCCAGCCTGTAGCTGTTGTCAATAGCCTCTTTATTGACAACTAGGATTGACACTGATTTTTCCTCGCTTTCACAGATGTTATAAGTTCCATTATAAAATTCAAATTCTATTTTTTCCTCTCCTTGCTTTAGTTCGTAAAATTTGCCAGAGAATAAGGCGTAATCTTGAGCATAAACAAAACTAATTAGATATAGGAATACAACAAAAACAATTAATGCCTTTTTGTTTGTGTTCATGAATAGTTTCCCTAGAGGATGAATTCAACTAATAATATAAAAAAGAATCAGGACAATCAATAATAAGATTCACTTTCCATGCTTGGCATCTCGCTTTCTTCTTCGCTGCCATTGCTCTCTATGTATTTTTTAATGCCGAAAAATAAGCCCATTGCGACAAGGAAAATAGCAATTCCTATCAATACTATTTCCAAAATATTCTTTAATTTGGCAATTGACATGCCTTTTGCAGCAATAACATTTCCTTTTAACGGAACCTGCTTTAAAATCTTGTCGTTGCTTTTTATTGTAACCAAAAATATCTGCTCGCCTATTGCATTTGCATTTGTTGAAGCAAAAATATTTATTGTCTTGGACTCTTTTGGTTTTATAACAAATGCATTTGATTCGCTTAACCTTAAATCAGCCCAGTTTGCCCCGTCCAGCAGCAATGTATAGCTATTTGCGTCTGGACCTTCATTTGTCAGAATAAAAGGGTATATAACCTCGCTGCCGTCATTATAAATGTCTTGATTTACTATTGGAATATTAATGACTAACTTGTCGTTGACTATCTGCATGCTTTGCTCGCTTTTGCCAAGGATAAAAACTGGCAGTTCCTTGACTTCACTATCGCTACCAAACTGCGAGGATATCTCTGATTTCAGTGTATAAGTTCCTGTTGGGGTGTTATCCAAAATTTTGAGTATGAAATCTTCCCTTATTTCAGAGAGCTTGTTGCTATTTTTTATCTGGTCAACAAATTTTGTGGATGAAATGCCAAGCTCGGGAATGCTGACTTTTGCATTGATGCCTTCGAGCGGAACAACACCGCTGTTTTTGAAGCTTAATCTAGCAATAAGATTTTTGCCCGCTTCCGCATTATCGGGTGTTAATGAAATGCTGCTTATAACAAATGGGAACTTCTTTTGGCTTATTTTCAAGCCGTATAACTTTTCTTCTGAGTCGCCTTCTGCATCAACAACTTTTACCTTAAGCCTAAAATTGCTCTGCTCAAATTTAACAGGCAAACTCAACTCAAGCTCTTTAACAGCATTTTCTCCATCAGCAATGTCAAATGTTGTTGTTGCATCAGCAACTACATCTCCATTTTCAAAAGCAAGAACTGCATCGATATGAGCATCTTCAACATTCTCAAGAGCTGTCAACCTTACTTTTAAATTAAGCTTTTTCTCTCCTTTGTCTATAACAACAAAATTATTTTCATTTTCTGCCAAAGCATCACCTTCAAGCTCAACGCTGTCAATTGAAATGTCAAGCTCTTCTCTTGCGCCTCCGCCAGCGCCGCCTGTAAATTTTATGCCATATGATTTCTGCTCTGTACCTCCTTTTACGTCCACAACCCTCACTTCAAGCCTGAAGTCTTTTTGTCTTTTTAGAACATCAATAAGCTTCATGTTCAAAGCTACAAGAGTGCTTTGATTTGTCTTCAAAGTAAAAGTGCCTGTTGAGTCAGCAACTGTGTTGCCTGTTTTCAAATCTGTCAAAATAGCTTCGACATGTATATTGCTTACATCCTCTGTAGCTGTAAGGCTTATTTGCAAATCAATCTCATCTTCGTCCTCTAAGAAGTTTGTTCTGCCTTCTGCAAGGACTTTGCCATTTGCCTTAACCCTGTCAATAGAAACATCACCTGCATTGCCAAAAACATCGGCATAGCCAATAGCGCTGAATAAAGAGACAAGTACAAGCAAAAATGCTGTCAAACCAAAAATTTTCTTGTTCATTAAATAATCAACCCCAAATACTTAGTTATGTGGTAGTATATGACCCTTTTTAAAGTTTTCGTTATTGGAGAGTAGGTACAATTTTGGCTTTATTTATGCATACAGGGCATTACCTATATAAATTGGGCAAATTTACCAAAAAGCCATGATAGCAATAGTTGGTGCTGGTCCTGCAGGCAGCTACCTAGGTTATTTGCTGGCAAAGCAGGGCAAGGAAGTGACAATTTTGGAAGAGCATAGCCAAGTTGGCTCACCTGTACAATGCACTGGCATTGTCACACATTCTATTGAAAAGTTCTTCAAGCTTAGAAATGATGTGATAGCGAAAAGGCTTGATAAAGTAATTGTTGTGAGCAAAAACAACAAAATAACTGTAAATGTCGATGAAATAGTGATGTGGCGCGATAAATTTGATAGGTTTGTGGCAGGAATGGCAGAAGACGCAGGAGCTGAAATTTTGCTTAATCATCAATTTCTGGGTTTTGACGGGAAAAATTCAATCAAGGTGAAAAACAAAAAAAATGATAAAATAAAAAAACTAAATGCCGGTATACTTGTAGGAGCTGATGGCCCTTATTCTGCTGTTGCAAAGGCAGCTGGCATTGATTCAAGCCCAAAAAATTATATAGGTATGCAGGCAAAAGTAAAGCTTGCAATGGACACAACAGCATTTGAAACATACTTTGGAAATGATTTTCCAAACTTTTTTGGGTGGTGCGTGCCCGAAAGTGATGATACTGCAAGGCTTGGCATTGGCTGCTTCGAAAATGCACAACAGCACTTTTACAAATTCTTGAAAAGCAGAACTGGCAAAAAAGATGTTTTATGCTGGGAATCCGGCTTGATACCATTGTACAACCCAAAAAAGATCATACAAAAAGATAATGTTTATTTAATTGGGGATGCGGCTGCGCAAGTTAAAGCAACCACCGGCGGCGGGATAATCCCTTCTTTAAAAGCTGCGCAAACATTATGCGATTGCATTACCAACAAAAAAGACTACAATAAGGAATTCAAAAAACAATCTGGAAAGGAGCTTCTTTTGCATTTAAGGATCAGAAATATGCTAAATAAGTTCTCTGACAAGGATTACAACAAACTGCTCAATCTAATGAGCCAGGAAAAAGTAAGAAAAATATTAAAAAAATACGATAGAGACACTCCAATACCTTTGGTTACCAATCTATTGTTTAAAGAGCCAAGATTTTTATACTTCTCAAAGATACTTTTTGCTTAGCAAAAGCTTTTTAAAAAGCGCTCTTTACCTTCAGAGAGGTGGTCACAACTTATGGATCCAAAAGAAGATGAAGAGATATCTATCGACTTTGGCAAGATAAAAAAGTTCTTTAAAAGCGATAAGAAAGAAGATGACAAGAATATAGATGAAAATATAAAAGCTATAGAAGACTCTGCAAAAGTAGAAAAAGAAGATGATGATATAGCCATTGATTTCGGTAAGATAAAAAATTTATTTAAAGGTGAAAAAAAAGAAGAAACAAAAGCAGGACACATCACAAAAGATGACGAGGACATGGAATTGTCTTTTGACTTTGGCAAGGTTAAAAAAATTTTTAAATCTAGCGAAGAAGAAACAAAAGAAATTGGTGAAGAAATATCTGTAAACTGGACTAATGTTATTGATTTCTTCAAAAAATATGGCATTGTTTTTCTTGCGCTAATTCCAATAGTTCTTTCAATCTATGTCAGAATGCAGGCTGGATTCTTGCCGATAACTGATGACTGGGCAGTAAATAGTGTAATCAACGGCATAAAATCACAGATAAGGGCAGGAATTGACCAGCAATATCCAAATTTGCCTGATGCTAACAAAAATGCGCTTGTTGATACAGAACTGCAGAAGGTGTTAGCCCAAAATAAGGGGCAGATTGATGAGCAGATAAAGGCAACTTCAAATTATTTCAGAAGTTTTTTTCAGGACGAAAGTGGAAAAAGTTACATGCCGGATATAGACCCATATTACTGGTTCAGATACGCAAAAAATATTGTCGAGCACGGGCACCCGGGCGACATATTAAAAGAAGGAAAACCATTTGACAATCATCAACTAGCTCCAGTTGGAAGATTCGTATTTCCAGACATGTTCCCCTCATATGCATATGCTTATTTTTACAAATTTCTGCATTTTTTTGCTCCTAGTTTAACATTAATGAAATCTATGTTTTACCTTATCGTATTTTTTTCGGCATTGTGCGTACTGCTTGTTTTTTTAATCGCAAAAAAGATTGCAGGTAATACTGGTGGATTTTTTGCAGGCATGATTATGGCAGTTAATGCTGCTTTTCTATCTCTTTCCTTACACCCGGATAATGATGTATGGGTTATTTTCTTTCCTTTGCTAATCACTTGGATATTTGCGGCAACCATAGACGTTAAAAATACCTTAAAAATTGTATCTCTAGCCTTACTTGCTGGTTTTTTTACGGGGCTTTATACTTTTGCTTGGAGTGGATGGTGGTACATATTTGATTTTTTGCTTGCAACAATTTTCTTTACATTATTATATCTAATATTTGTTAATTTTGACAATATAAAAAGAAATATAAAATCTATTTTTTTAAATTTAGCTTTGCGAAATATTTTGATAGTGGGTTTTGTTTATTTTTTATCGACAGCAATATTTGCTACTTTATTTTCAGGTTGGTCCACTTTTAGAAACAGCTTTCTTGGGCCTTTAAGCTTCCCATCAATTAAAGCTCCTGTAAGTGCTTCATTATGGCCAAATGTCTTAACAACTGTTGCAGAGCTGAATGAAGGCTCAATTAACGGCATAATAAACTCAATTGGCGGCCCATTTCTTTTTTTCATAAGTTTAGTGGGGTTAGCTCTGGCAATATCTAGAAGCGAAGGAGTAAAAAAAATTGATTTCATTTACATAATTGGTACTATTGTATTTTATGGCACATACTTTTTATTTAGAAAGTTGGGTTTTGACATATCTGTTGTTGGTTTGTTAATTTGGATAATGCTGCCTATTTTGATAAGGATTGGTATTTCTACTTACAAAAAAGATTCATCATACGATTTCAAACTTTCAATACTATTATCTCTTTGGGTGATATCAACTATTTTTGCGAGTATAAAAGGCATTAGGTTCACTCTATTGCTAGCTCCTGCCTTTAGCGTAGCATTTGGTGTTGCTCTTGGAAAAGCTTATGTTTATTTGTCGAAATGGCTAACAAAAGAATTTAAGATTCATAAAGCTATAGGCAGCAGTGTTTTAATTGTATTATTGCTCTTGATTTATGTTAACCCTATTAGAGGTGCTATAAGTACTGCTGGGTCTGATATACCTATCATTAACGATGCATGGCATAATGCTCTAATTGCAATAAAGCAAAACTCAAGCGATGATGCAATAATAACTTCATGGTGGGATTTTGGGCATCATTTTAAAGCTATAGCTGACAGGCCAGTAACTTTTGACGGAACTACCCAGACATCACCTGCTGCACACTGGGTTGGGAAACTTTTAATGATAAATGACGAAAGGCAGGCTGTTGGCATTTTGAGGATGCTGGACTGCGGCAACTATGAAGGCTTTAGAGCCATAGACGAAGTGTTTAATGACACACATCTTTCATTGAAAGTGTTAAACAAAATAATCCTAATGGGCAATGAGCAGGCTGAGAAAGAATTGAAAGGATTAAAAATTAGCGACAAGCAGATTAAAAAAATCCTTTCATATACGCATTGCAACCCGCCTGAAGCTTATTTCATCGCGTCTGAAGACATGATTGGCAAAAGCGGTGTTTGGAGCCATTTTGGCTCTTGGAATTTTGAAAGGGCTGACATATGGCAAAATGCAAGAAAAATGCCTCAGGAGAAAGCAGTTGAATACATGATAAAAAAGTTCAATTACACAAGAGAAACGGCAGAAAACATTTATTTTGAGGTGCAATCGATTTCGAGTGATAGCGAAGCCAACACATGGGTTGCTCCATGGCCAGGCTATGGCGGAACAACAAGCTGCAGTAAAAATGACAAAGAAATTTATGTGTGCGGCAATGGTTTTCAAATCAACTTGAGCAATTATGATGTTTTTGCAATTGGACAGCAAGGCATTGTAAGGCCGAGGATAGTGGCATTTACTACAGAAGAGGGCTTGTTTTTCAAGGAGTTTAATGGCAGCACTCTTGATTTTGGTATGACAGTAATCCCAAGAAATGAAAATGAGCTTGATGTTGTTTTATCGAGCAAAGAACTTACAGGAGGAATGTTCACAAGAATGTTTTATATGCAAGGTCATGGTCTTAAATATTTTAAATTATTTAACCATCAGCGTGGTTTGACAGGAACAGATATCTATACTTACAAGATTGATTGGGAAGGCAAAAATGCCACAATTGTTGAATCATATCTTAAAAAACAAGTTAAAGAAGAAAGTATGATTGAAAATGTAACTTTAATAAAAAACAATACAAACGTAACTAATACAAATTCTTAAATGGAAATAAACAATATTTGGGCTGTAATTCCAGCTTATAATGAGGAAGGTAATATAATCAGCATAGTCAAAAAAACAAAAAAATATGTGAACAATGTGGCAGTTGTTGACGACGGCAGCAAAGACAAAACAAAAGTTTCAGCAGAAAAAGCAGGCGCAATTGTTCTTAGGCATATAGTGAATCTTGGCAAAGGTGCTGCGCTTAAAACAGGTTGTGATTTAGCAGTTAAAAAAGGTGCAAAATTTATTATTGCATTGGACGCTGATGCCCAGCATGATCCCGATGACATCCCGAGGTTTTTAGAAAAATTAAAAAAGTACGATATTGTTTTTAGCTACAGAAAAGCGAGCAACAAAATGCCTATTGTCTTCAGATTTGGAAACATGTTTATATCGAATGTTGTAAACATTGTGTATGGAATAAGTTTAAATGACACACAATGCGGCTTCCGTGCTTTTTCAAGAGAGGCTTATAAAAAAATTAGATGGAACGCCTCTGATTATTCAATGGAGTCTGAAATGATATCAAGGGCTGGAAAGCAAAGATTAAAATATGTGCAGATTCCGATACAAACAGTATACTCTGATAAGTACAAAGGCACGACAATTATTGATGGAATAAAAATAGTCTTGAACATGTTTTGGTGGAAATTATTTAACAGCAGGTAAAATGGCGCTAGGAATACAGATAGCGGGCTTTTTGTTTGGATTGTTTATGCTGTATTATTCTTTCCTAAATTACAAAAGAAAAGAGTTCTCAACAAAAGAATTGACTTTTTGGTTTTTAGTCTGGGGAGTTTTTATTTTAATTTCGTTGTTTCCAAATATACTTGATCCAATAGTTAAGGTAGGCGGATTCTTGAGGGCTCTTGATTTGCTGATTATAAGTGGATTTCTTTTTTTAATAGCATCTATTTTCTATACCTACACGATTGCGCGAAAAAACCAAAAACAGCTTGAAACTATTGTTAGGGCAATTGCTACGAGTAAAAGCAAAAAGAAATAAGATTTCTTATATCGTAAATTGCGGTGATTAGTATAATAAATAGCCGCAATTTACGAGATAGACAATTGCGTACAAATCCAATAATCAACGCAATTGTCTATATATAGATTTAAATAAGGCATAATTTTGCTTCTATGCATGATACCGATAATAAAATTTTTTGACAGATATGTTGGAAATACTATTTGTAATTTCCTAGGCTTATTTAATAGGAAAACTCATGACAGCATAGAAATTAAAAAAATATTAGTAGTTCAATTGTGGGGCATTGGCGAAACAATCTTGACATTGCCTGCAATTGAAGCGCTAAGAAAAAGATTTCCTAAAGCAGAGATTAATGTCTTAGTTACATCAAGAAATGAGGATGTTTATTACAATAATAAAAATATAAATAAAACAGTTAAGTTGAATTTAAATCCATTTTCAATTCTAAATTTTATCATAAAAAACACTCAAAAATATGATTTGGTTATAGACATGGAAGAATATCTAAACATATCATCTATCATTTCTTTTTTTGTCGGCAAAAGAATTGTTGGCTATTCCCATAATGCAAGAGCAGGATTATACACAAATAAAGTAAAATACAACGACAAACAGCATGCTGTTCAAACTTTCTTGGATTTGGCAAGAGTTTTAGATATTAATTATACCATAAATAATTTACCAAAATTGAATTTCTCAAAAAATGACCAAAATATTGTTGATAAATTTCTAAAAAATAATGAAATAAAAAGCAATGATTTTATTGTTTGCGTTGCTACAGGCGCTGCAGAATCAGCAAAAGCGAGGATGTGGCTATTTGATAGATATGCTGAGCTTTGCGACGAAATAATAGCAAGGCACAATGCAAAGGTGATTTTTGTTGGTGTTTCGGATGAGATTAAATTGATTGAAGATATACAAAAAATCATGGAAAGCAAAAACAAAACAATAAACGCAGCTGGAAAAATAACTTTAAAACAATTATTTTATTTGATTGGCAAATCTAATCTTTTTATTGGCAATGACGCTGGGCCGATGCATATTGCAGCTGCTCAAGGTGTAAAGACACTTGGCTTATTTGGACCAAATCTTCCCATAAGGTTTGGACCTTATGGAGAAGGAAATATTGGTTTATACAAAGGCAATAATTGCGAGTTTAGTCCCTGCATTAATGTCCACAAAGGGCAAGTTCCAGACTGCTTGTACCCAAAAGACAGCAATGATTATCAGAAATGCATGAAAAATATAAGCGTGAATGATGCACTGAAAGAAGTTGAGAAATTAATTTAAACTACGTGCCTGTACTCTCCATACGTAAAAAAGCCGACTAACTGCTTTGTTCTTGCCAGCTTTGGAAACAAATCTTTTTCCAATGAAACCGCATTTTCAAATATCTCAAACACTTCAGGATTAAAAATATAAATTCCTGCATTGACTATATTGGTGGAATAATGCTTTGGCTTTTCCTGAAAATCAACAATTAAGTCGCCATCAAGAATTGCCGTGCCGTAACTACTTGTTTTTTCCCTTGTCATCAGCCCCATTGTGGCAATCTTCTCAGATTCTGTATGTTTTTTTATCATTTTTAACATGTCAAAGTTGTTATAAGTGTCGCCTGACATTACAATGAAGTTGTTATTTACTTTTTCTTTAATAGCTTTGAGTGCGTCAGCATTTCCCTTTGCTTGTTTTTCCACAATTTCAACATTTATTTTTGAATCTGAAATTTCATCAAGAAGCATATTTATATTTTTAGTATGCTGCGTTATGATGTATATTGTGCTTATGCCAAATTTTGAAAAGAAATTAATTTGGTGTTTGATTAATGATGTGCCTTTGATATCTTTTAATGCAAAAGCCTGGTGCTCACCTTTCAGCAATAACACCGCAACATTGACTGACTGCTCCTGAATACCTTTTTTTAAAAAGTATTCTATTGCTTGTGACCTGCTTCTTATTACAGAGCCGTCTACTTTAGAATCAACTAGCTTGAGCAAAGAACTATCTAGCGATATGGCAATCTTTGACTTAGTCATGGTATGATAAAGTAGTAAAAAGTATTACTTTATATATTTTTATATTGTAGAATATATACTTTGGAAAAACAAAATATTTAAATAGTAGGCTTAATTAAAGTATGAAATATTCATACTAAGGTGATTGCATGAAAGAAGACATAAAAACTATGATTGTTGAAAGCCTTCAAGTAAAGAAGGCAATGCTTGACGAGTCAATAATTGCAGATATAGAAAGTGCCGCGAAGGCAATACTAAAAGCTTTCATGACCGGAAACCAGGTTTTTCTTGCAGGAAATGGGGGAAGCGCAGCGCAGGCTTCCCATTTTGCGGCAGAATTTGTAGGCAGATACAAAAAGGAAAGAAAAGCTCTGCCTGCGATTGCATTGACTGTAGACTCTTCGTTGCTTACTGCATGGTCAAATGATTATGGGTACCACACAGTTTTTGCAAGGCAACTACATGCTCTCGCGAAACCAAATGATGTTTTTGTTGCAATATCTACAAGCGGCAACTCAGAAAACATCATAAGGGCTGTTGATGAAGCAAAGAAACTGAAGATGAATGTTATAAGTCTTCTTGGAAAAGGAGGTGGCAAGATGAAGAATGCTTCTGACATAGAGATTATAGTTCCTTCAGATAATACTCCAGTAATACAGGAAAACCATCTTATGGTTTTCCACATAATTTGCGAATTTGTTGATAAGAGCATATCTTAGCTGGTTAAAATTTTATTAATCTGTCAAAAACCACACATCATAGATGGGTGGCATGATTATATTACTATCACATTCATTGGTTTTGGACATTGCGAAAATCCACGATTTTCGAAACCCTGAAAATTCCTTGAATTTTCATGGCTACAAAATTCCACTTATTTGAGTGGTTTTTGAGCATCGCGAAAATCATAGATTTTCGAGATCCTGAAAATGCATTGCATTTTCCTGACATCCAAATTCCATGCAATGTTTAGTTATATGTAAACCACTTATGATACATAAGTGGAATTTTGATGTTTAAATAAAATGTTGGACTTTAATAAGATAAAAACTATATCTATAAAGCAAAGAAAGAATAAAGTAAGATTGAATGATTTGATTATGCCTGAGAATTCTAAAATTATGATGAATTCAAACGATTTCAATGAATTGGTTAACAAAATTATTAATTCTTACAAAAACAATAAACAAATAATTCTTATGATTGGCGCACATGTGATGAAGGTTGGCATGAGTTTGCTTATTATTGACTTGATGAAAAAAGGCATAATAAAGCATATTGCAATGAATGGCGCAGGCCCAATCCATGATTTTGAGCTTGCGCTTATCGGAGAAACATCGGAATATGTCGAGCAGACAATCGAAGACGGCACTTTTGGAATGATAGAGGAAACTGGAGGCATTCTTAATGGGGCAATAAATGAAGGCGCAAAGAATAACTTTGGAATGGGCTTTGCAATTGGAAAGAAAATTAATGACTTAAACTTGCCAAACAAAGAATACAGCATTTTATGGAATGCCTACAAATTAAACATGCCAGCAACAGTTCATGTCGCAATCGGAACCGATATAATACATCAGCATCCAAGCTGTGATGGAGCTGCAATTGGCAAAACCAGTTATCATGACTTCAAGGTTTTTGCAGAAAGCGTGAGCAAGCTTGAAGATGGTGTTATCTTAAATCTAGGATGTGCTGTAATACTTCCAGAAATTTTTTTGAAGGCTTTAACAATAGCAAGAAATCTGGGCTTTAAAGTTGAAAACATAACAGCAGCAAACCTTGACATGATAGACCATTATCGCCCAAGAGAAAATGTTGTGAAAAGGCCGACATCATTAGGAGGAAAAGGATTTATAATAATAGAGAAGCACGAAAAAACAATACCAACACTGCATAGAAAGATTGTTGATAATATTTGATGAGATTTTTTTGAAACGATAATATAAATAATGCGCTGAGAAAGTAAAAAATAAAATTACAAAAAACATCAAGTTTATATTTAATAAAACATAATTAAAATTGAAAAAATTAAAAATTATCAATTAAATAAAACATTGAAAAAAATAAATTAAAAAATGAAACAAAGACTACTAAAATTATTGGAGAATTTCAAAAACAAGAAAATTCTTATTGTAGGTGACATAATGCTTGACAAATACATTTGGGGAGAAGTTTTAAGAATAAGCCCAGAGGCGCCTGTGCAGGTTGTAAATGTGCTGAAAGAAACCTATGAGCCGGGAGGAGCTTCAAATGTGGCCAATAATGTAGCTGCGCTTGATGGAAATGCTTTCATGGTTGGAATAGCTGGAAATGACGAAGCAAAGAATATTCTGCTTGAAGAGCTGAAAAGGAAAGGAATAAACACAAACGGCATTTTCACCGATAATGACAAGCCAACAACGCAAAAAGTGAGAATTGTCGGAAGAAGCCAGCAATTGCTAAGGGTTGATTATGAGAAAAAAGAGCATGTTCATAAAAATATAGAAAGCGCAATGATAACTTTTCTGGAAAAAACAATCAAAGATATTGATGTTGTTGTAATTTCAGATTATGCAAAAGGGGTTATAACTCCTGAGATAAGCCAAAGGCTAATCCAAATATCAAGGGAAAACAACAAAATCGTGATAGTGGACCCAAAGCCAAAGCACCGTGACTTATATGCAAATGTAACTTTGATAACTCCAAATAACGCAGAAGCAAGTGAAATGACTAATATCGAGGATGAAAGTGATGATGCTTTAATAGAAATTGGCAATAAGCTGTTGAAGTATCTCAACACAAATGTGCTTATAACAAGAGGAGAAAAAGGAATGTCTTTGTTTGAGAGGGATGGAAGCATAAAGCACATCCCGGCAAATGCAAAAGAAGTTTACAGCTTGATTGGGGCAGGCGACACAGTTGTTGCTACAATTGCTCTTGCAATGGCATCAGGAGCAAATCTTGAAGAAGCTGCCACATTAGCAAATATTGCTGCAGGCATAAAAGTTGGAAAAATAGGAACTGCTTCTGTAAGCATTGACGAAATAAAAAGGGAAATTGAGAACCTATGAAAAAGGCAATTCTAGTTGGAATTACGTACCACTGGACAAAAAAGCACTGGACATTTTCGCGTGAACTATTTAAAGGTCTAATTCTTGAGAGATGATTAAATGAGTAATTTTTTCGCTCATTATGTTTTTTCCTTTCCTTCAGAAAGGTCGGCTACGGTAAGCCTAAAAACATATGGCTCAAAAATTTTAGGAAACTCTTGCAGTTCAAAAACTGCGGAGGTTATTAAAATGGTATACACTAAAGTAGATTTAGATGCAGAACAAGTTTTAATTGGAAGTTTGTTAGGGGATGGTGGATTACAACTGAGAGGCAAAGCAATAAATGCAAATTTTAGGATACAGCATTCACTCAAACAAAAAAAATATCTAGAATATAAAGCTAAATATTTAGATTGTTTTAGACCTAAAACTTTAGAATTTAAGGTTTTTGATTCACGCACAAACAAAGTTTATTACCATATAATATTATTGACAAAAACACACCCGGTATTAACCAGTTATTTTAAAATATTTTACAAAAATAATAAGAAATGTATAGCAAAAGAAACATTGCAGAAGGTAGGACCATTAGCATTGGCTATATGGTATTGTGATGATGGTTCTTTTGGATATATAAATCAAAATGCGAAAATTGCCACTTATGTGTCATATGAAGAAAACAAAATTTTAGTGGATTTCTTGAAAGAAAAATTTGATATAAATTGCACCATAAACAGAGATTATAAGAGATATTACTTGTATTTTAGTGTTCAACAAATTAAGAAATTCTTAAATTTGATAAAAGATTACATTCCTAAATGCATGAATTACAAGTTAGGACCGTTTGCAGAAGAAAACAATAAAAGATTAAATGAAGAAAATTTAAAAAGAAGGCAAAAAGATAAGATTAGATACTATAAGTATATGGCAAATCCTATAAGACATGAACTTATAAAAAAGCAACATCAAATAAATCATCAGAGAAGAATGCAAAACCCAGAATATAGAAAGAGATACAATGAATACCACAAAAATTGGAGAAAACAAAAACAAAGCAATCTTAGTCGATAGGGATGGCGTTTTGGTTGAAGACGTTGGCTACCATCATAAGCTGGAAGATTTCAAATTAATACCAAATGCAGTCGAAGGTTTAAAATTATTATCAAAAGATTTTAAGCTAATTATTATCACAAATCAATCAGGCATCGGAAGGGGATATTACACATTAGAAGATTTCAATAAATTCAATAACCATTTAATTAAAGAATTGAAAAAACAGAATATAAAAATTCAAAAAACATATTACTGCCCTCATAAGCCAGAGGACAACTGCGAATGCCGCAAGCCAAAAACAAAGTTCCTTCAAGAAGCAGCAGAAGAGTTTGGAATTGACTTGAAAAAATCATTTGTGATAGGCGACAGAAAAAGCGATTTTGAAATGGGGAAAAATGTAGGCTGCAAGACAATTCACGTGCTGACTGGCTATGGCATTAATGCTAAAAATGAAGTAAGTCCGGATTATTTTGCAAAGAATTTGCTTGATGCTGCAAAATGGATTTTGAAGAAGGATAGCAAATATCAAAAGTGAATAAAAATTAAGATGTCAAACAACAAAATTACAACATTAAAAAAATTAATCCCAATAGTCCAAAAACTAAAGAAACAAAATAAAAAAATTGTTACAACAAACGGCATTTTTGACATTCTTCATCTCGGGCATGTCAAATATTTGGAAGAATCAAAAAAGCTTGGAGATGTTTTGATTGTTGGAGTTAATACAGATTTTTCGGTAAAGCAGAATAAAGGAGATAAAAGACCAATCAATGATGAGAAAGCTCGTATAGCAGTTTTGGCAGGACTTAAAAGCATTGACTATGTTTTTTTGTTTAATGAGAAAAACCCTATAAAATGGATTTCACAAATAAAGCCACATGTTCATGTAAAAGCTGGCGACTACAAGCTAAGCCAAATTATTGAAAAAGGTGTTGTTGAAAAGAATGGCGGCAAAGTTGTAATTGCAAAAATGGAGAAAGGTTATTCGACAACCAAATTAATAAACAGAATTCTCAGATTGCACAAAAACCAATAATTTTTTAAAGATTTATAGTTTTTTTGTGTCATGATAAAACTCTCAGTTATAATCCCGGTATATAACGAAGAAAAGACCATAAGGAAAGTTATAGACAAAGTAAAAAAGGTAAAATTAAAAAATATATCAAAGGAGATTGTCGTAGTAGATGACTGTTCTAAAGACAATACAAAGAATATATTGAAAAACATTAATGACATCTCATTAAAAATATTATTTCACAAAAAAAATGTGGGTAAAGGCTCTGCAATAAAAACAGGACTCAAAAGCTCCACTGGAGACATAATTCTAATACAAGACGCTGACTTGGAATACAATCCAGATGAATATGAAAAATTGCTAAAGCCAATAATAGAAGACAAAGCAAAGGTAGTTTATGGTTCAAGACTAGATGCCATAAGAAAGAATATAAAAAATATGTACAAACTTCATTACATTGGAAATTTATTTCTAACACTAATTACAAATTTATTATATGGGGCAAAAATTACTGATATGGAAACTGGCTACAAGGTATTTAGAAGAGAGGTAATTAAGGATATAAATTTAAAAGCCAACCGCTTTGATTTTGAGCCTGAAATTACGGCAAAAATACTTAAGAAAGGCTACAAAATTCATGAAGTGTCTATCAGTTTTGTAGGAAGAAAGTTTAAGGAAGGCAAGAAAATAACATGGAGGGATGGGATTAAAGCTGCATATTACCTCATTAAATACAGATTTGTAGATTAAAATGAAAAAGCCGAATATCACTATGTTTTTTCCTGCTTATAATGAAGAGGAAAACATTCCAAAACTGCTTGAGTCAGCAACAAAAATTCTGAAAGAGGTCGCCAACGATTACGAGATTTTAGTTATTGTTTATGAAGGCTCGACTGATGGAACAATAGATATTGTCAAAAAGTTTACAGACAAGAATAAGAAAATAAAACTTTTGCTCCAGCCAAAAGATAAAAAAGGGATTGGCTATGCAAAGATAATGGGATTTAAAAATGCAAAATATCCACATATTTTTTATGCAGATTCTGACAACCAGTTTGATTTAAACGATTTTAAGAAATTTTTACCCTATATAGATAATTACGATATTATTGCAGGTTACAGGATTAAAAGGCATGACCCGAAGACAAGGATTATAATATCAAGAATTTACAATGCAATGATGCGTCTTTTATTTGGTACAAAAGAGCGCGACTTGGATTGTGCATTCAGGTTAGTCAACAAAAGAGTTATAAACAATATCAGCTTAATATGCTGCACAGGAGTTGCAACAACTGAACTACTAGCTAAAGCGAGGAAAAGGGGTTTTAAAATAAAGGAGATTGGTGTAAATCATTATCCAAGAATCTTAGGCAAGCCTGTTTTTGAATGGAAAATAGGCTTAAACCTACCGAAGCCGAAAGTGGTTATAGATATTTTGAAGGAGATGTTTAAATTGTGGATTGATATAAGAATGAGAGGCAATTAAAATGGCTAAACAAAAAACTTTTCCAGTAACAGATGCGTATGAGTCAATGTTTGGAAGCAAAGTTGAAGAAACAGAGAGCTTTTTGCCGAGCATTCTTCCATTGAATTTGAACAAACAGCTTATACATTCTGTAATGGAAAAAGCCAAAAAAGAAAAAAAATGGGTGCTTATATTTGTTATTGGAACAAAGCCTTGTTTTTACAAGTTTTACGGCTCAATAGTTGCCGCCAACAAGCTTGGAATTCCAAACTTCATAATAAACTCCAACCAGCATTATGATGATGTGCTGACAAGAGGCTTGACAGAATTCAATTTGCAAACTCAAATTGCATGCAATCTTGCAATAAGAGGGGACTTAGCTCAAAAATCAGCTGAATTGCTGATGAAAGTAAGCTGGTTTGCAAGATACTTGAAAAAGAATTGGCCAAATGTGACGGTTGTTCCTGTTGTATTAGGCGACACAATCATGACTGCAATTGTGCCAGCTGCATGGATGTTTTCAAGGGTTGAGAAAGCTGTGCAAGTAGAAGCTGGGTTGCGCTCAATGGCCCCTGAGGTTATGAAGCGCTACAAAGATGTTGATATTGAAACCTTCATTGACCAGCAATTTTACGGCAAATGGCTGTTGCTTAGAAATGAGCCTTTTCCAGAGCAATGGGACACTTACACTTCTGCGGCAGGAAGTGAATATCTTTTTGCGCCTGTAGAGCTAAACAAAGAACATCTCTTAAGAGAAGGCTATCATGAAAAAAACATATGGGTTGTTGGCGGTGTTGTGGTGGATGCGCTTGAATTGAAAAGAAAGGAAAAAGCAGAGAGGAGTGTTTTTGACGTTTATCCTCAGCTTGAGAAAGGGCAATGGTTAAGAGTTGATATCCATAGAAGAGAAAATTTAACGCCTAGAAGGTTCAAGGCAATAGTTGAAACCACAAGAGATTTGGTAAAAAAAGGGTATAATGTCAATTTTATTGAGATGAGTGCAACAAGAAATGCGCTTGATTATTACAAAATGCGCGATATAATGAACAAGCTTAGAAAATATAAAAACTTTTTGCATACAAATGTATGGCCGGAATACGCTAATGTTGTTGAATTTTTTGAGTCGAAAAATTGCTTGGCTGCCTTAACCGACTCTGGTGGTGTGCAGGAAGAGCTAAATTTGATTGGAAAAGCATGTTTGACATGCAGAGTCAGCACAGACAGACCAGAAACTGTTTATGACGCAAAAAGCAATGTCCTTGTGCCGCCTATAAGCAGCAATTACATGGTAAGATTGATAGCACATATAACAAATAATGCTGCATTAATTAAAAAAATGGGAAGCGCTAAGAAGCTTTATGGCAGTAATGTTGGCTACAAACAAATGTCAATCATTTCAAAGCTAATTAAAAGAGGCGAGCACCCTTTTAAGTGGGCTCATGAAGCGCTTGGCTTGTGGAAAGAAGAGTCAAAAGGGATAGAGTATTTGTGAAATGAGAAAAATTAATGCACATATCATATTTATTGCTGTTCTATTTATTTTGAGTTTGTTTTTCTTAAATAGCATTCTGCATAGAGATGTAATATTAAACAATGTTCACTATATCAATGACTTAATGTTTGTTTCTTACAATACAAAAGAAGCCCTCAAAAATAATGAACTGCCTTTATGGACACCTTATTTCTATTCTGGTCATCCGTTGCTGGCTATTCCTGAAAATTACATGTTTGATTTGAATCTTTTGTTAATTTATTTGTTCAATAATATATATCTTGCCATGAACCTTGCGCTTGTCTTTTATTTTTTTATGAAGAAATATAAATCAGGTGATAAAAATCAAGTTTGATTTAGGAGCATTATTTAAAAGCAAAATATTGGGCAATAAAAATGACTTATTGGCAGTGCTGATAATATTCTTGCTTTCTTTGGTTTTCTTCAAGAATGTCATAGGCACTAATACTCTTATGAACAACGGGCATTATCTCCATGAGCAGACATTTTTCATATACAACTATAAAACAGCTCTTAAAGATGGAACTTTGCCCTTTTGGACACCTTATTGGTACAGCGGGCAGCCTCTTTTTGGCGATGGGCAGGTTTTTTTTCTGAATCTTACACACATATTTATGATATTGCTCAAAAATATATTCTTAGCCATTAATCTTTCAACATTAATTTATTTTTTTATTGCTGGCTTAGGTATGTATTTGCTTGCAAAACACCTTATTGGCTCAAGAAGCCCTGCTTTCATTGCTGCGATTATATTTATGTTCAATGGCTTGATATACGGGTTTATTACAGGCGGCAATCCAAGCATTTTAGAGCCCTACTCGCTTATGCCATTGATATTTTTGTGCATACTAAAAGCAAGAAAATCAAAAAATCCTGTCAATTACTCGATTGCTGCAGGAATTTTGCTTGCCTTCCAAATCTTCTCAGGAGGAGCCCAGGTTTTTATTTATACAACTTTATTTATTGGATTGTATTTTGCTTTTAGCTCAATTAACAAGAATTTTACTTCAAATCTTTTAAAATTGTTTGTAATCGGATTGATTACCTTCACCATATTTTTTGGAATTGCCGCAGTAAAGCTACTGCCGGGCTTTGATTTCATAAATAAAACAAATAGAGCATTTGGCGTTTCTTATGAGGAGTATGTTGGCGGTGACAGATTTGTTTTTCAGGATTTTTTTAAAATATTAGTATTCACTAAACCATTTTCGAGTGCATATCTTGGAGTTACTGCTTTTGTTTTAGCACTGGTTTCATTGTCTCTATGGAAGAAAAGAATGGCGTTTTTCTTAATTTTAACTTCTGCATTTATACTATTGTTAGGAAGCGGCAGCTTTATTTCAAGATTCTTTTATGATTATGTACCCGTTTTTTCACAGACAAGGCATATCGGAAGATCTTTATTTGTGTTTGTTTTTGCAATTTCAATTTTAGCAGGCTATGGTTTCAGTCTTTTAGCTGAAATAATGTCAAAAAAATTCAATGTTTCGAACAAAATAAAAAATGCTTTTTTTGTTGTAATTATATTCTTGATTTTAATTGAGCTAGTTGTTGCGAAAGGTTTGCCAAAGGGCTTTAATATAAAAGAGCAGCTTGAGCAAAATGAGCTTGCTAAGCATCTACAGCAGCAGAATGAAAAATTCAGAATTACCACATTTGATGTTAATGATTTGGTGTCTTTTTACGGAAGCAGCTATTATGCACAATACGGACTTGAAACTTTATCTGGAGGCGGTGGAGTTTGGTTTAATGATTTTACTATGTATTTAGCAGTGGCGAAAAGCTATAACTTTTCAAAATTAGCTGGGATATTAAACCTGAAGTATGCAACTTCTACCCAAAAAGTTAGCATGCCTGGATTTAAGCTGGTAAGGAAATTTGAGGAGTGCATTCCATGCAATGAATTAATAGGAGCGACGGAATGGATAGATGGCCCTTATCTTTACGAAAATGAAGATTTTATGCCAAGGTTTTATTTTGTGAAAAATGCTGTACTGGTGATTGGCGAGAATATGCCTTCAGAAGAGCTTATTTATTCTATTCTACTCAACAAAAACTTCAATCCCAAAACAACTGTAGTAATCCAAGGCTCGCATAATAAAATCAATGATTATGATATTAATTTCTTGAAAAATTTTAATGCAGTAATACTAACAAGAACTTCTATAGACCAAAATTCATTGCAGCTATTGAAACAATATAAAGATTCCGGCGGCAAAATATTTCCAGACATACTAAATAATGAAAACACACTTGATATTTCTGCAATTGAAAATTTTCTCAGTTCTCTTAAAGGCGATTTAATTGAAGTCGATTCAAAAACAATTTCTGTGAATGAAATAGAATTAATGCCAAAAAACACAGGCTTTTTAGTTTTAAGCGAAAGGTTCTCTGGTTTTGAAGAGTGGTTAGCTGAGAAAGATGGCAGAAATATTGATATTTTGAAGGCTGATAGCATAATAAGTTCTGTATATGTTTATAAGCCCGGCGCTATTAAATTTACCTATTATCCTAAAGCTTTTAATCGAGGGCTCTTTATTTCTATATTTACAATTCTGATAATCTTTATATATGTGATATTTATCCTGAAAAGGAAATGGATTACAACGAAAGAAGAATGATGGAATTTGTCAGTTGCAATTTATGCAACTCAAATTCGACTAAGCCATTAATGAATATTAACGGGTTTCATATTGTTAAATGCAGAAACTGCGGATTAGCATATGTCAACCCAAGGCTAAAGCCAGTAAGCTTGCATAAAATATACAACAAAAATTATTACAAAAATCCAGCATTTAACGGCGCAAAATCAAGTCTTTGGGGATATATCGAGTATCTGCAAGAAAAAGATTTTATAGTCGCGACATTCAAAAAGCGTCTTGACCAAATAGAGAATTACCTTAAAGGTGGCAAATTACTAGATGTCGGATGCGCATATGGGTTTTTCTTAGAACTGGCAAAGAAAAATGGCTGGCAAGTGCAAGGTATGGAAATATCCGAGGCTGCCTATAGGTACGCAAAAAATAAGTTAAAGCTTCCAGTACTAAATAATGCTCTTGAAGAGGCTAAATTTAAAAATGAAAGCTTTGATGTTGTCACATTATTCGATGTGATTGAGCATTTGCCAAACCCAAATGCAACAATAAAAGAAATAAGAAGGATCTTAAAGCCAAATGGTTTGCTTGTCATAACAACGCCAGACATTGGAAGCTTATCAGCAAAAATTCTTGGCAGGAACTGGGAAGAGGTTAAAAGGGTGAGAGAGCATATTTATTTCTTTTCAAAGTCCACATTAAAAAGTATGCTTGAGTTGAATAATTTTAAAGTCTTAAGGACAGAAAGCGCTGGAAGATATTTTTCTGTGGATTCTGCAATAAAAAGGGGCAAGATTTATAATAAAAAAATATTTGGATTTATTGAAAAATTATCTGATATTCTTAATTTAAGCAATAAAAGAATTTATGTAAATCCTTTTTATAAAATGACTATGTATGCCAGGAAAATATAAGATTTTATATTATAATAATTGCAAGAAATGAACCTTGAAAAACCCTATTTGGTTATTATTTTCGGACTTTTATTGTTTTTGGGAATCTCTAACCTCTTTGACCATAAATTAAAGCATGATTTTCCTTATGCTTACGGTGCTTCAGATGCATTTCAGCAGCAAACCAGAGTGGAAGGAATTAAAGATGCTGGCAATTACAGGCTCGAGCCTTTTTACATTGTTAAAGGGTACAAGGATGTAATTGGATATTATCCTCCTGTAATTCATCATTTGGGAATTCTGTTGTATTTTGCATCAGGCATTCCTGTATACGATACGATTTACTTTATGGTCTTTTTCAATGCAATTCTTGCAGCTTTAGTAATGTACATCCTAATTAGAAAATATTCTAAGCATATCGCTATGCTATCTTTGCCATTATCCATACTTATATTCTCCAACAAAACATACGTAGGCTTTTTATGGGGGCACTGGGCATCAATAACAGGCCAATTATTTCTAATATGTATTTTTTGGGCACTATCCAGAATTGAAATTAAAAAAATAGAAGTTTTGTTAGGCTTGTTTATTGGTGCGTTAGCTTTATCACACACATCGGAATTGATATACGGTGTTGGATTTATTTTTGTATATGGTGTGTGGCTTATATTAACAAAAAGTTTTACTCTGAGCTTTGTTAAGAAAATAATAATTGCCGGCATTATTTCAGGCTTGATAGGCTTCTATAATCTCTTTGTATCCATCAATAGCTTTATGGTTGTCAATCCATACAAATTCAATATTTCAAATGACTGGGGCGGAACTCCTATACTTTATTTATCTGATTTTAGACTTCTTCTTTTATTTATGGGTTTGGGCTTAGTGATGTCTATTGTAATGCTGAAAAAGTTTGATACAGTTACACTTGCTGGCTTGTATATGTTAGGGATTGGTTATACTAATTACATAGGCTTTGGGATTAGGGCTTTTCAGCCAAGATTGCTATGGCCAACTTACTTATCATTCTTCTTTGGCTTTGGCTTATACACTATTGTTAGATTTATACCTCAAAAATTAAGGACTGTTTCTGTTTTTGCTTTAAGTTTTTTATTCATTTTGGCTTTATCTAATGCCGTACCAATCCCAAATGTGCCCACTTATTACAAGATTTCTTCTCCAGGATTAATGGACAAGTGGCATTGGGATGCTTTTCAATGGATAAGCAAAAATACAAATGAAGATGCAAAGATTTATTTCTTTTATGGTGATGTGTATGACCAAGATGCTATTTTGCGCAACTCTAAAAGAGTTCATGCCCAGATTATCCCAGAAAATTTTGTTGAATTGATAAAGAACAGAACTATCGTAAGGGACTATGCAACTGAGTTTCCTGCAGACCATGGAGCAGGAATGCCTTATATGAAATCTTTTTTAAAGATAGGTCTGCATCAAAGGGAAGCAAGAAACTTGCTGGTTTGGCAGGACCATGCTGATGTATGCTTATTTGATTACTTTGTATTTGACAAGGTTAGCAGGCAAAAGGTTTTGGTTGATTACAATTTATTGATTGTTAATGAGATGGTAAGCAAAGGTGCTGGAGTTGTATTCCAGAATGATGTTGTGGTTATTTTGAAGAACAATAAAGTAGGGGCTGATTGCATTGAAAAAAGAACTTTTTGAGCTGGTAAAAAAGGAATTTAAGCAGGTTGGAATATTGTTTGCATTGGGATTGATAATATTTAAAATTGTCTTTTTTAATGAGAATTTAATCGTTGTGTTTAGAAATGTTTTGTCGTTATTCTGGCTTTTTGTTTTGCCTGGTTATTTCATAATGCTTTATTGGGCAGAAAAGCTGGATTTTGTCGAGAGACTGATTATTGGAACTGCTGTTGCTGCCGGCATTGCAGGCATATTAAGCTATTATCTTGGGCTCTTTGGACTGAATATCAAGTACCATGCTATATTGCTGCCGCCAGCAATCATAGCAGCAGGTTTTATTATAGCAACAAGAAAAAAAGAACTAAAAATTAGCTTTGTTTCTTTGGTTTGTATTTCCTTATTAAAAATGCTGCTATAATAAAAACCAAGAATGTTGCAATAATTGCTATTCTAAATGAAATGACAAGTCCAAGAAGATAAACTAAAGCGGAAAATAAGGTAAGTCCAAATAAAATAGAAAAGACAAATTTTTCTCCTTCTGTGAGTTCAAAATTATTTAGCATAAGATAAAATGGAGATGAAATGAAAATAACTCCAAGAACAACTCTAATTCCAGTTACTCCAAATAATATATATGAAAAAACAAGAGTTATTAATACTGTAATTAACAAAAATACCATTGACTCCTTTGACTCATTATTTAGCAAGTTTATACACCCTTATGTTATTTTTATTATATGCTAATGTGTGGTTTGCCAAAGCTTCGCTTTCAAATTTCTGCATATTATTGAAAGTTTCAACGTCCTTAAGCGCTGGCAACATTGTATAGTCCAGCATCACATACCACTCTTTGGATTTTAAAACTTCTTCCTTATTCTCAAGATAATAATAAAATCTTGTTACATGCTGCGACACAGCTGCGAACCATCTTATTTTCTTAGATGTGACGCTCAACACATTTGATTGGTAGGGAATTCCAAGTACTGTTACATTCACTGACTGCGGAACATTTTCAAGCACCCATTGAGCTGCCTCATATTCCTCTTGATTTAATGTGCCAAAAAAGTCATTATATGTGTTCTTGTTCAGCATTTTTGAGGCGCTTGCCATGTTTATTGACAAGGCAAGATAAACAAAAACTGCAGCAATCATGTACTTAAGGTATTTGTTATAGTTCGAAGGGAGCTTTACAGCATTAGCAAGATAAACTGCGCCAATCGCAGTCAAAGGAGCAAATATGTGTGCAGTTGCAGACAATGATCGGTGCAAGAAAAACGTGATTCCAAAAATATCTCTATGAAGCGCAATGTAAAGGCTTACAAGCCATGCAATCAAAAACACATCCCTTTCTTCCCTTCTTAAAACTAAGAATATTATGCCAATGAGCAAAAAAGGCAGTGTCCAAAGCCCATGCATCTCCCTAAAGGAAAAGTAGCTAGGAGGCACACTGCCAGCGTAATCACTTGGGTTTAAAGACCATTGGAAAAGCCTTAACAAGTCTATTGATTTTTTGCCTTCTGTATCAGAGCTTGGCCCAACAAGGCTTGAAAAAACATTAAATGTCTGGTAAGGAAAGAGCAAGAAAATCACCAAAAAAATGATTGCTGCAATCAGCGAATGCTTCCAGTTAAAGATAATCTTTTTCTTTTTTATAGCCAAAAATACGTAAAGCACTGCTATGCCAAGAATAGAGTGGAAGAAAACAAGAGGGTGCACAAGCAGGTTTATGCCAAGGAATAAGGCTGTTAAGTAAAGATATGTTGGTTTTTTATCTTCTTTTGAATAGTTTATTAGATACTTGTAAAAACAATAAAGGATTATTGGCACAAATGCGTATGCAAATCTCTCTGGCCATTGCCCCCACAAATAAGGCATGAAATCCCGTGGAGAGAAAATTATCAATAATGCTGACAAGATTGCTGGCAGAAATCCGAATAAAGAATTTACAACAAAATAAACGCTTATTATGACAAATGTTGACATTATTGTATTAAGCAAGAAGATTGGAATTACCCTATCGCCTGCAATCACTTCTATAATGCCAAGAGATGTATGAAATGGTGGAGGATACCATAAAGTATGTGGCTTGAATTTATTGTCCAATCCATATCTCAAATCAATATAAGGAGGCAGTTTTTGAAATGACTTGTCATTGTAAGCCATGTAATCAGCTACTTCAAAATGCGACATTGCATCATACTCGCCATAAGGAAGTTTTCTTTCTTGATAAGGCTGCGACCAGAAATAAATGGCAAAAAGATAGACAAGTATGAAGATGAAAGTTTGAATATAGTTTTTGTTTAATTTCATAGATGCATGTCAAATAATCGTCTTTATAAATATTTGTTTAGATAGAGTATATGTCAAATCAAAAATTTTAAATAGCTTAAAAATGTCTTTAAAGTAATGTACAAGTTAACAACTAGAAGCAGTGAGTTGTGAGCGAGTGAGACGAGATCACTCGCATGTCGTGGGCTGAAAAACAATTTTATGATGTTGTTAATTCCGGAGAAGGTATCCTTGAAAAAATAGAGAAGCTTAAAAGAGATCCAAGAAGGGAGTTAGATGCACACAAATTAAGGGGAAAACTAGAAGGCAAATGGAGTTGCTCTTTAGGCGCAGACATAAGAATGGTTTGTGAGATTGGTGATGAAAATAAAGAGATAGTAGTTGTTGCAGTTGGCTCTCATAAAATCTATAGATGAGTTTTAATATCCCATGTTTTAACTCCTTTTTTCTTAGCCTCGTCGCTTTGCTTGATCGCTTCCATCATTTCTGCATTTCTTAAAATACCTACTTCCTCAAGAAGTTCCTCATATTCATTTTTGGGTATTTGAACCATTTCCTGCTTCATATCAATACTTATCTTGATACAGTTTTTAAATCTTTTGTTTCTATGTTTTATAATAAAACCAAAGAAAAGATTTAAAATTGGATATATTTTACTGCCTTTCTAATGGACATAGTGATAATTAAGCTTGGAGCAATTGGCGATGTAATCAGGACAACTGCTATTCTTGCTGGACTTAAAGCAAAATACAAAAATTGCAGAATAGACTGGGTAACTAAAAAAGAGTCTTTTGATGTTTTAAAGAATAATAATTTTATTAACAATATACACATTATCGATAATAAAACAATAAAAAAACTAAAAAATAAAGCATATTATTTGACTATTAGTTTAGATGATGGGCATGAGGCTTGTGAATTAGCAGCGAAGGTTGATTCTAAAAAAATCATTGGGGCATATCTGAAAAATAATAAAAAAACATATACAAATAATTCTTCATTATGGTTTGATATGGGCCTGCTTTCTAGATTTGGAAAGCAAAAAGCAGACTGGTTAAAAGCAAAAAATAAGAAAACCTATCAGGAAATAATGTACAAAATTTTAGGCTTAAAATATAAAAAACAGGAGCCTGTTTTAATTTTAAATAAGAATGAATTAGATTTTGGCAAAGAATTTGCGCAAAAGCATGACATAAAAAACAGCGATTTAGTTATTGGCATCAATACAGGTGCTGGAGGCAGATGGGAAGACAAAAAATTGGGTATAGAGGAAACAGCAGAGCTTATAGACAAATTAAATAAAATAAGAAATGTCAAAATACTGCTTTTTGGAGGACATGAGGAAAAAGAGAGGAATAAAAAAATAAAAGAGCTTGTTAAAACGAAAATTATAGATGCAGGCTGTAACAATTCCTTGATGGAGTTTGCATCGTTGGTGAATTTATGCAATGTTCTTGTGACTAGCGACAGCTTGGCTTTGCATATAGGAACTGCCTTGAAGAAGAAGGTTGTTGCTTTTTTCTGCCCAACTTCTCCAAATGAAATTGAACTATACTCAA
>Ga0209541_10001294_pt1 | contig 50116 bp, 61 predicted proteins | sample RifCSPlowO2_01_FD_184027 | JGI IMG/M metagenome (GOLD analysis project Ga0209541, IMG submission 184027) | Groundwater microbial communities from Rifle, Colorado - Rifle CSP2_plank lowO2_0.1 (SPAdes) (version 2) | ecosystem: Environmental > Aquatic > Deep subsurface > Groundwater | place... | reverse complement strand
CATTTAAAGGATATTTATAACTCCAAGGTAGGCCCTCTTGTTAGCCCTGCTATCGAAATAGATCCATCATTTACTGTCTCCAGAGTAATACATGATATCACTAAAAATGATGTCTATGACGTTTTTTGCATGGAAGGAGACCATGTTTTAACTACAAATGTTAGGACTCTTCTTGAAGGAAAGGATATTGCTGATATGAACATTAGGCCATTTCTATCTCCAATTCATTCCCTCACTAAAGATGATCCTGTCCAAAAGGCTGCAAATACAATTGCTCACTACAGGATTAGGGCAGTCCCAGTATTAGAAAATAATAAAATTGTTGGATGTGTCACAGCAAAAAGCATTCTTGAACTTCTCTCAAAAAAGGGTAATCAATGGATTGGTGCCAATTTAATACTCACTGCAAATCCAATTACAATAAAATCTAGCGAGTCCCTGGCCACTGCTCGAAGGCTAATGATATCAAAAAAAATCGATCACCTTCCAGTAATAGACAAAAACTCAGTACGACAGGTTTTGACTTCATACCATGTGCTTCAAACACTAAATCCAGAAGAAAGACTTGGGAAAAGATCTCTTAGTATGACAAAAGTTGGAAACCTAGGTGCTAGAATCGGAAACATGGGCAGTACTCGCATTCCTAGATGTTTACCAAGTGATAACCTTAATACAATAATTCGAAGCATGCTTGACACTAACACAACATGTTGTCTAGTTTCTCTTTGGGATAAGCTTCAAGGCATCATAACATACCGTGACATTCTAAGTTTGCTTGCAGCTAAAATTGAAAGCGAGATTCCACTGTATGTGGTTGGTATGCCAGAAGAGCAAAAAAATGTTGATCTCATTACATCAAAGTTTTCTAATACGCTTAAAAGAATTAGAAATGTTTACTCTGAAATACAAGAAGCTAGGGTGTCAATAAAAAAGCAGCGTACTGGAAGTAATAAAAGAAGAGAAGGAATGTATGAAGTATCAATAAGGATAGCTACCCCTCACTATGCACCTTTTATCTTCAAAGAGTCTGGATGGGATTTAGGTGAAGTTTTTGAAACTTTGAGCCAAAAAATGCGTAGGACATTATCTAAACGTGCAAAAAGAAGATTCAAACCAAGTATTAGAAAAATTGAGACTCCTGGTCTAATTGAGTCACTCTGAAAATAAAGAAAATGTATTGTTAGTAGGTTTTCCAAGTAATGGACTAATTGGTACCTTTGCAATATCATATCTTGTTTATCATTTGAAAATGAAACAAATTGGTGAAATGGAGCATCCTGGTCTTTTACCCACGCTTTTTATTGAAAATGGTGAAATTTTTGGGCCTATTCGAGTCTATAACAAAGACAATCTGTATGTGATAACATCTGATTTACCATTTGACCCAGAACTAGCCTACGACTTTTCTGAATCAGTAATTGAATTTGCAAAAAAGAACAATATTGGAAAGACAATCATGGTAAGTGGTTTAGAATCTTCAAATGCTGATCCAAATGCGCCTAAGGCATACGGACTAGTAACACACCAGAACCTTGAAAAGTTGCTATATGATAATGAAATTCCAAAATTTATTTCTGGAACAATATTTGGTACTGACGCTGTTATGATTTCTGCCTTTAGAGCATCTGACATCCCAGCTTTAGTTTTGTATTGTGAATGCCATCCATTTTTCCCAGATCCGGAAGCATCTGTTCATGCTATTACTGTTTTATCAAAAATACTTGAGGTAAAAATTGACACAACTGAAATCAAGAAAAAGTTAGAACATTTACGAATTCAGCACAGAAATCTAATGCAAGAAACTATATCTGCTCTGCAACAACAGGCAGGAAAACAACCTGGTAGTATGATGCCTCGTATATATGGATGATTATAAAATGAGTGAAAAAAACGAAAAAATTAAAATTAAAAATATCTTTCCTGCTCTATATCCAAAATTAGTTGATGACATAGAGGGGAAAATTCTTTCTCCTCTTTCATGTATCACAGAGCTTGAATCAAAATGGATATTAGAGTTTGATCTTCCACTTGTGAATAAGGACGATATTTCAGTTGCTCTTGATGCTGGAAATGTAATCACTGTAGAGGCAAAATTACGGGAAGCATATTGTGATGAGAATTTGGAGTCTAAATGCGAATTTCATTACTTCAAAAAGAGAGTAACTTTGCCAGGAGGAATAGATGACAAGAAAATCACATCCAATTTTTTAAATGGACGATTGACAATTAATGTACCAAAAGTATTTCGTGGCAGTAAAATTAAGGTTGAATAACTTTTTTTTAATTTGTCTAATTTCCAAAGTTGAGAATCAAATTCGAAAATCATCATTACTTAATTAAGTGACGTTGGAGATAATTTATCATGGCAAAAAAACCCACAAAACCTATTAAATCAACTGCAGAAGGATTGACACCATTTTGGGGTTCAGGCTGGACAGATTTAGATAGGACATTTGAAAATTTTAGAAGGGACTTGGAAAGAAGCTTTGCATCATTTCCATCCTTCAAGTTCCCATCAATGCCAATGCCTGCCATGCCAAAAATGGTGCCAAGCACATGCGATATAATAGACGAGGGGGATAAACTCCGAATAAAGATGGATGTTCCTGGAGTCAAGAAAAATGAAATAGATCTGAACGTAACAGACAATTCTATTGAGATTTCAGCAAAACATAAAGAAGAAGCTGAAGAGAAGAAAAAGAATTTCCTTAGGCGTGAAAGAAGTGAGGTTTCTTATTACAGAGCACTTCCACTTCCAGAAAAGGTTCATTCAGATAAAGCACAAGCAAAACTGACTGACGGAGTTTTGGATGTAATACTACCAAAAATTACTCCTACTCCAGTACAAAAGAAAAAATCAATCCAAGTGCAATAATTTTTTTTGAAAAACTAAAACAAATAGATAATGAACCTAAATTACGAAAAATTTTATCGATTTTTACCAAATGCGCCCTGGTGATCACTTAAACAACACGAACATTCTTTTTTATAACACTCATTAACTTTTTCATGACCGCATGAGCCACAATGACAGTATTGATCTTCTTTCATGCTAGTAAAGTGGAATTGTGATAGTTAAACAATTGCAAAATTCTCAAATTTGAATTTGAGATCTAAAAACTACATTAAGCGTCAAAGAGTAAAACTGATCTTTTTACACTCTCCAAAATTTTCCTAGACACACTCCCAAGCCTTAAAATACCTTTGAATCCTCGTATTTTTCTTCTCTTAGACATTATGATTAAATCTGCATCGTAATATCTTGCAAATTTGATAATCTCTTGTTCTGGCAAACCAACTGAGACTTTGTAAGTGGCGTTAATGTTTTTTGAGTGACAAAGCGTTGCACGTCTCTTCATTGCTTGCTCCATATCCGATTTGATCCTGTTTGTTGTTGCATCTAATTCCTTTTGCATGGATTTTACTTCTGACTTGCTGAAAGTAAATATTGGAGGTTTTAAAATCGGTTCAACCACATGTAAAATGTTAATTGTAGCACCTGATAGCTTTGCAAAATAAATTGCCTTTCTAAGTGCTATATCACCTCCCGGGGTCCCAGCATGAGGAACTAAAATATTCTTTAGTTTCATCATGATAAATTTTAGTCTGATCCTAAAAAATAGGATGTTAAATTATCAAAATTGATTATATTAAATGAAAATTAGAGAATTGAAAAAATTAGTAAACCTGTTCTAGTTTGAAAAAAAAGAAGAGGTATTGTACAACAAGTAATTTTTTCTATTAATCAACTAAAATTTTTATGGAATAATTAAGAAATAGCCGAGAAGCCAGTACTTTCTCATTGCTGAGTAGCTAACATTTTAAGAGTTTTCAGTTCCTTCCGAAGAATTCCCTGTTTCCTTGCTTAATTGTCAACATATTTCTATGTTCTGACTTTCTCGCCATAATGTGTTGCGTACAAATCTTACTTAACATAGTGGTATGATCTTCAAATCTGATAATCGCTATCTTGTTCTAATTAATTTGAAAAGTTCGCTAGAATTGATGTAATTAGTATATGACACATTCAGGCTTGATAATCTAGTTCGTTATTAAAATAGAAATCACTGAATAACATTATCATGCAAAAACAATGTCTAAATGATAATTGTTACAACATTATAAAGCAGCTAGCAAAAAAGCAGCAGTTTCTTGCACATGTTAACAGATACATCGAAGATGCAAGTAAAAGTAGCGATACTCAGGCTGAAAAGATCTGGAAGACTATCCAAACCGACGAACAAAAACACGCAGAGATGTTGCATGATTTGCTATCAGCAGAAGTCAAAAACAACAAGTTTTGAATAGAATCTTCAAAACATTCTTTTTTTATTACGTCAAATTACCAACACAAGATAATACTGAAAAAACATTGATTCTCAAGTATGCAAATAGTATACTTTGTCTAAATATGAATTGGATAATTATTTAGTGTGACAAAAGTAAGAAAAGTAGTGTATTTAGTTAGAAATTATAATTTAATTACGTAGCTTTTGCAGAAGGTTTGCCAATCTAGAATTTGAAACGGTATTACAATTGCTACTGATAGTAGGTCTAGGTGCATTGATTATCTTCGCTGTGTTACAGTTGGACCAAATTGAAAAATAAACCGACGTTGAATCGGGCAATTATGAAAGAATCTAGCCCACTTAGGTTCGCAACAATATTATTTTTTCAATACTATAATTCTAAATGTAAAAAATTAAGTTTTAGTAATTTTTTATATGAGGAGATTCGTTTTGATAGGCCTCAACAATATCTCTTGCTGTGACAATTCCAGTAATTGTATCCTGAACCTTTAATGCAAGTCTTTTGATGTTGTTAGCTGCCATTATACTCGCAGCTTCATTAGCCAGTATACCATCTTCAGCAGTTATTAATGGAAATGATGAATAAGGTTCAATTTTTTCATCTAGCTGAACGCGATTGTAAAGTACTTTGAAGACAAGATCTCTTTCTGTAAAAATTCCATAATCGGACTGAGAACCCTCGACAATAACGCTGCCAATTCCTTTTTCAAACATCATTTGGACTGCATCTAAGATTGATTCGTTAAATGACACGCGGTGAATCTTTTTGCTTACTACCTCCTCTAAGCTAGGTGCGACATACGTTCTTCTAAAAGCTCTGACTAAATCTGAAGCTGTCACAATCCCTACTAGCTTATCTGAATCTGCAAAAACTAACAATCTTGCTTTTTTGGAGATCATTGATTTTGCGGCATCTAGTATGCTAGTATCAGGCTTAATTTTCACAAAAGGTTGCTGTGAAACCTCTTTAATCTTCACATCTGGAAGAGTTTTTGTCGATACTATTTGCTGCAAGATGTCTCGTTCTGTAAGAATCCCTAAAGGAGTTCCGTCCTCTTCACTTACAATGAGATTGCCAAATCCCCTTCTTGCCATAAAACCAATAGCCTCACCAAGAGAAACATCTGGAAGAGCGGAGATGGGATAAGCAGTCATGTAATTTCCAACTGGAAGATCTGTTACGTGTAACACCATACTTTAATTTGAAAAAAAGAGTATTTGATTATAGCAATTGATTATCAAAAATGGAATTTACCAGATCAATCTATTCATTCATAAAGTAATTTAGCAAAATTTGTCTGATAAAAATTATACTTGATAAGCTCTAAAAGATTTAGTTAACTTTCAAAATTGGCTATTTTTACTCAGATGTTTTATGATTTCCTAGTAAACAATGGATGCATATATTATAATATACATTCATTATTTTTCTGTCACAACCACAATTGCAGATACATTTCTTGGTTTTCAGAGTATGAATTACTTTACAATAGTGACTGGAGCTTTAGCTTTGTGTGAGATAAAAGTTGAAGTGCTTCCAAAAAAGATTTCCTTAGGAAAACCTAGTCCTCGTGAACCAATGACAATATGATCAATTTTGTTTTTTGGGTTATTGGCAAAAGTTGTCAGATCATACCCTGCTGCTGCTCCTGCAATTACTACTGGTTCAAAACTTATCCCACCCTTCTCAACTTCTTTCTTTGCAACGCCGATTATTCCTCTTACTTCGTTTGACCAATCGCTTTCTTTAATTTTAGGAGTATGAACTGCAGTAAAAGGACTGAATTTAGTAACACTGTGAATCCCTACCAGTGTGGCCTTACTCTGTTTAGCAAGAAAAATAGCTGCATCTAATCCTCGTAGAGAATTTTTGGATCCATCAAGACAAACCATTATTCTCTTAACTTGCATTAACCAAGATTTGGGTATCTACCTTAAAAGTAGAAGAACTGATTATCTCGAATGATTTTAAGTAATTTTTTATTAAAAAATATACAAAATAAGTTCGGTTTTATGGTATTATTCACGATTAGTTGGTGGAATCTAACGTCTACTCAACAGGCCTTGTGAAATAAAATTGTAATAGTTAAACTATTGCAAAATTTTCCTAGACACACTCGCAAGTTTCAAAATACCTTTGAATCCTCGTATTTCTCTTCTCTTAGACATTATGATTAAATCTGCATCATAACATCTTGCAAATTTGATAATCTCTTTTTCAGTCTACATATGGATTTGAGGTTGAATAACCACTTTGATATGCATCAACCAAGTCTCTGGCAGTCACAACACCAACCAATGAACTGTCTCGGACCAATCCTAGCCTCTTGATATTGTTAGCTGCCATAATACTTGCTGCAGCATTTGCTGTTATCCCTTCCTTTACTGTAAGTAGTGGCCAAGACGAATAGCCTCCAACCGGCCTGTTCATATCTACTTCATTTGCTAATACATGTACAAGAAAATCCCTTTCTGTAAAAATTCCAAATTTTTTTGCCTCTGTTACTATCACACTGCCAATTTTTTTTTCATACATTTGATTTGCAGCATCCAAAATAGAATCATTGCTAGAACATTTGTAAATTTTTTTACTGATTACCTTATCTAATGGTGGTGTATCATCTGTTTTTCTAAAAGCCCTTACCATATCCGATGCTGTAATTATTCCCACCAATTTATCATCATCAGCAAATACTAAAAGCCTTGAATGCTTTGAAATCATGATTTTTGCCGCTTGAAGAACGCTGGTATCTGGAGTAATTTTTAGAAAAGGTTGAGAACCAATATCTTTAACTTTTTTGTTAGCAGTACCGTCAGTTGAAACTGCACATTGTAATATTTCTCTTTCTGTTAGAACGCCACTTGGAATCGAGTTGTCACTTACGATCAGATTGCCAATACCTCTACTGGCCATAAAATCCACTACACTCTCAAACGAAATATCAGGACTTACTGAGATTGGATATGGAGTCATGTAATTTGCTACAGGCAAATCAGTAATTTTGAGTCCCATTGACTTTTCCTACAACTTTTTGATATTTGATTATAAGGTTAAATTTCAAGAATGATAATCAATGGCGAGATTACCCAATGTGTTTTTATCAAAAGGCGTTACCATAAACTAATGGAGTTTTGCCCACACTGTGGTCAACATCTACAAGGACACAAAGATTTTTGTCGCCATTGCGGTCCTGAGATATGCTGGTGGTTTGAGAGTCAGGACATGCTAGCTAAGTTGGGGTTAGAGGAGGAAGAGTCATGGAGGGAAGAGAATGGTGAATTACATCCTCGAGGCTGGGAAAGAGGAGACGATGGAAAATTCCATCCGTTTTCTTGGGTAAGTAGAGAGGATGGCAAGTATTACCCCCATGACTGGGTAATGGGAAAATATGATGGAATATATCGTCCACTAGGGCGAGAATAAATCCAAAAATAAGGTTCAGTCATTTTGAAGTGAATTTTTCAATTGCAAAACTGAACGGAGGATAATATCTGAAATCAGTGGATGTGATGTCACAAAAGCTGCAGCGTCTTCTATTGCATTATAACCGCGATGTCCTTGATCAAGAATCCTCTCAACAGACCCTTTGTCTGTTTCAACATACGTTGTTATGATAGAGTATGGCCCAGTTTTTTCAGACATCTTTTGTTGGTAAAGTCGAAGTTCAACTCTCTTTACCGTGAATCCCTGTTCTTGATAATTACCTGAGGATAAAAGAACAATTGTTTTATCGGCTAATCTGTCCAGATTTTTTGGTTTTATTTCATGTGTTGTTATCAAGGTTCCCACTTTCAATCTACTGAAACAATTTTTTGAGAATCTTTTTGAGATTGTATAAATTGAATTGAATGTTGCAATGTTTCTTTTGATACTAACCCATCTTTTTGAATTTTTTTGTAGAGTATGGGATAGATAAATCTAGAATTTGCATACGCAAGAATTTTATCAAATTCGTTTCTGTAATATTGTAAAGCAAGTTCTGTAGGATGAGTAGTAGATGTATGAAAATTATATGCATGTGATAAAACATCGTGATTGAGTCCCTTAATTTGGAAATTGTTTAGTGGAACATGCATTTGAATAAAATCCAAGATTTCTGGTTTCTTAATAAAATTATAATACAGCCACCGCTCATTTTTAGGCTGATACTGTTTCATTCTCTCAAATATGAAAATTAAATCAAAACCTCTGATATTCTGTCCTATAATTTTCAGATGTTCTTCGGTAGTTGATCCATATTCCAAATTTTTTACAGCGTTTAAAAATTCTTGTAGTAATCTTTCCTCGCCCAACTCCCATTCCTTGAGAAAAAATGTATGTCCCTCATCGATTTTATAAGTAAGAAGAATCACTTTTCCATCAAAGGGATTTAAGGCTCCTCTATGGTATTTCCAAAAAAGATCCTTTCGCTCAGAATTTTTAGTGAGTTGGTTAGACTCTATCATTTTTTTTGTACTGATATATTCTTCTGAAGAACCAAAATTGGGCACGGTTTCAATATCAAAGAATAGATCTATCATTATTTCCAGTCTCTTTTCTACTTAATTGTTGAACGTTTCTTGGTAACCTTCCTATGTTCCCTAGTTGGCTTTTTTCTGGTTTTGGAATTTTTTTTGTTGCTAAACTAAACCCTTTCTTCTGAATCTTTCTTCCATCTTTAATTCTCATTTTTTCATAGCTCGTCATGTAATTTGCCTTACACAGTTCAGAGATTTTCAGTTCCAACAAGTTTTTTTCCTGTTTCCACTATATGATTATAGAATCTAAATTTCAGATATGATAATAATTCCCATTAGAATGTGTCAAGGTAGTCAAAAAAATTTTGCAAAAAAACAAGTAATCATCACCATTGAAGTAATTTACTAGTAAAAACCCATTGTAATAAAGAACAGCCTTCTAGAAGTAGATTCCTAATCCGAAAAGTAGTAACAGCCTTCTAGAAGTAGATTCCTAATCCGAAAACTAGAAGTCAATTAATGTTGTTGCCAACCTCAACTTTCCTATCTAGTTGACTGTTACTTGGATATAATATAGCTAATCTAGTATAAACAACTTATGTTAATTGCCAATTATGAAAGCGATCAGTTTTTGATCGCTGTGATATTTTCAAGTTTGATAATTCATATATCAATTGAAATAATCTTTAAGAACAAAATAGTTATGCAAAAACAATGTCTGAGTGATAATTGCTACAACATTACAAAGCAGTTATCCAAAAAACTTGAATTTTTGTCCCATGTTGACAGATACATTCAAGATGCCAACAAAAGCGGCGATCAAAAAGCTGAAAAAATCTGGAAGACCATTCAAAGCGATGAAGAAAAACATGCAGGATTGCTGCACGATTTGTTAGCTACAGAGGTTAAAAACAATAGATTTTGAATTTTTATTCAAACTTTTTTTTATCAGTGCCAAGCTAAAGTAATTCTCAAAGCTGGAATTCTAGAAATGGGTAAGTCTCATAGCAGATATACTATCAATGGTTCAAATAACTCATAGACCAAGATTTCCTTCTTTGAGAAGACGTTTTGATCCATGGTCTGAAAGATCGTTCTTCCCATTTTCAAGAACGACTCATCCATGGTTTAGAGCAGACCCTTGGGAGGAGCTAGAAAGATCATGGGGCGACTACCTTGACTATATGGAGAGATTTCAAGAGGAACTTCCATCTGCCATACGAAGATTCACAAAGGACATTACTTGTGACCTAGCCGATAAAGGGGACAGGTTTGTTCTAACTGCAGATATCCCAGGCATGGAAAAAGATGAAGTAAACGTAAATGTAGTAGACAATGAAATTGAGATCTCTGCTGAACACAAAGAATCAAAGGACGAAACAAAGAAGGGGTATGTCAGAAAGGAGAGATCTGAGGTAAGATACTATAGATCTCTGACCTTACCTGAGGATATTGTAAGCACAAAAGTTACTGCCAAGATGAATAACGGAATATTAACAGTAGATCTACCAAAGAAGGTTCCAATCAAGATGGAAGAACCTATAACAGTTAAGGTGCAATAACCACATCATTTTTTATTTTTTAAATTTTTTTGTTTATCAGACTAGATAAACAAAAACTTACAAAAAATGAGATCAGTTTTTATGGTGTATGCCTACGATATGTTGGGCGGAAGCTAACGCCCTATCTCAAACAAGCTTCTTAATTGAAGGGGGTTTTTTCATGTTAGAGATGAGTACAATACTCTATGCCCTCGTTAGCTTCCGTTTATTTTCATATTTGAAAATGATATCAGCGGTTTTTAACTCTGAAAGAGGAGTTTATCTTATGAGTCGTATTGGATTACTTGAGGATTTCGATGAGAGAAAGGTCAGAGAGACACTCAACTTGTTACTAAGAGATAGAAGTAATGAATTTAGAGAATTAGCAGAAGCGATTGGAATCCCTCGAACCGCAAAGGACTGGGAAGTAATTGTTTTGAGGTTCTGCCTTGATTTTGAAGATTGTTTTAAAATCTGGACTGATGATACAGAGCCAGATCCACTAAAGGAGCGTAAATGTATGACAATTATGAGAGAAATTGCAAAAGGAAAAAAACACATCCATGAAATAATTCATTTGCAAGACATAGCATATACCCTTCAAACAGAATTTCATCAGACCTACAAAAGAGTGAGTTGAAAAATCCAAAATGTTTTTTGAAAAACCATGGTGAAATACAAAGTTTTTTGCAAACATTGTCAAGCAGAGAATTTTATCGAACTTGATAATACAGTTTCACTACGAACGACGGATTGCAATATCAAAGTTTGCAGTTCTTGTGGAAAAATAGGCATGGAGCATCCAAAATTTTGATTTTACTTAATCTTGAGCCAGAACCTCAATCCGAGCTAGATTGAGATAAATCTACTTTCTTTAACTAATACAATTCAAGCTGCTCCTATGATTCTACAATAACTCTAGAAATTCGCTTTTGCCACTTTCCTTCTAGCTTCAATATGCAAAATTTATGTAAGTTAGACCAAAACTGAATTCAAAATGAATTCCAAGTGATATAATAAAACAATAATATCTGAATATCAAAAATGAAAATTAACTTGTATTTTAATAAATTCTAATATCTAAATGAGTTGATGATCTTGCAGGGATGTGCAAAATCATGCTAGATAATCACATTAATGGACTTGCTATAGTCGATGAGGACGAAAACATCGGAATATTGAGTAAAACCGACATCGTATAATTCTTGACATGAATATTTTCGAATACCTCATAACCTTTTCTCATAGATACATCTTCAGATTAAGAACCATTTGATTCTCAAGTGTGAAATTTTACCATTCATTATTTACTTGCATTTTAGTATCTAATAAAAAATGAAAGATATTTTTGATATTTCAAATAGAGTTGAGACGTTACGCCGTGCCGTCTCTCAGGCAGTATTACGTATTAATCCGGAAATTATTACCCAAATTAAAAATGAATCATCTGAAACTGCTCTTATTGAATCTGCAAAAATTGCAGCTATATTAGCTGCCAAGAAGACTTGGGAATTAATTCCATCTTCACATTTCTCTCAATTAGAAAATGTAAAAGTTGAACTTTCACTAAGAAATGAAGTAATTGAGATTGTTGTGGAATTGCAAGGAGTTTGTAAAAGTGATTTAGAAATAGAATCACTTACTGCAGTCTCTATTGCTGCTTTGACTGTTTATGATATGTTACGTTCTTCTGAAGACTCTGTCATGATAGAATCCATTAGATTGTTAAGAAAGAGTGATGAAATTTTAGGAATCAGTGAAAAAGTAACCAGAAAACTAAAAACTGCTGTTTTGATCATAAATGTTTCAGAGCAGCATCTAGAGAAAGATAAACAGACTGAAAAATTTACAATAGATGCATTAACCAAAAAGGATGTAGATATTGTTGAATCAAAAATCATGCCAAGTACTCAACATGAGATAGAAGATACTATCAAACAATTTTGTGATGAAAAAAACATTGATTTGATAATAACATGTGGGGGAATAGGCCTAGGACCTGAAGATATTCTTCCTGAAGTGACTATGAAGTTGATTGAAAAAAAGATTGATGGAATATCCGAAATCTTAAGATTCTACGGTCAGAGAACTAGTCCTCTTGTTTCATTTTCTCGAGGTATTGCTGGGGTTCGGGGGCATTCATTAATAATTAACTTGCCTGGAAATATCAGAGAAATTTCTGAATCACTTGATCTTCTCTTTCCAAGAATATTGTATGTGTCAAAGATGATAAAATGAATTATTTACTGGTGCCAAAAAAAATTGGAAATCTTACCTATAGAATAGAACCTAGTTCACAAATTGGGATGAGGGTACCCGTCACTATTTTTGCTAACGAAACCATGCTGCAAAAAATGTTAAATGAAAAAACAATCGATCAGGCAATTAATGTCTCTACTCTTGTCGGGGTTCAAAAAGAAGTAATCGTTCTGCCTGATGCCCATCAGGGCTATGGGTTTCCAGTAGGAGGAGTGGCAGCAATGGACGTAGATGAGGGGGTGATCAGTCCAGGCGGTGTCGGATATGACATTAACTGTGGTGTCAGATTGCTTAGAACAAATCTAAGTGAAAAAGACGTTAGACCAAAATTAAAAGAGTTGATTAACAATCTTTTTCATTCCATCCCTACAGGTTTGAGTCCAAAAGAAGGCTGTGTCAAAGTTACTTTTTCAGAACTTGATGAAGTGTTGGTTAATGGAGTGCAATGGGCAGTCAACAATGGATACGGTACCAGAGACGATCTTGACACTTGTGAGGAAGGCGGAAAAATGGCAAATGCTGATCCTAACAAAGTTTCTGACAGAGCACACAAACGAGGTACCCCTCAACTTGGAAGCATAGGATCGGGAAATCATTTTCTTGAAATTCAAAAAGTTGAGAAAATTTTTGATCATGCGGCTGCTAAAACAATGGGGATTCTTGAAGAAGGACAAATCAGCGTTCTAATACATTGTGGTTCTAGAGGCCTAGGTCATCAAGTGTGTACTGATTATTTGCATATTTGTAAAGAGGCATACACAAAATATGGAATATCGTTACCTGACAGGCAGCTAGCATGCGTTCCTAATTCGTCATCTGAGGGAGATTGGTACAGAAAAGCAATGCATTCGGCAATGAATTTTGCATGGTGTAACAGACAGATTATATCTCATTATACGCGACGGTCGTTTGAAACCATATTTGGTCAGTCAGAGTCTGATCTGGAAATGAATCTCGTCTATGACGTGGCTCATAATATTGCCAAGGTTGAAGAACACAAGATTGATGGACAAAAAAAACCTGTTCTAGTTCACCGAAAGGGAGCTACTAGATCTTATCCAGCAGGAAGAAAAGAGATACCAAAAAAATATCAGAAAATTGGTCAGCCTATTTTCATTCCAGGATCCATGGGTACTGCCAGTTGGGTTCTACTTGGTCATCCTAACTCAATGAAAATTAGTTTTGGCTCTACTGTACATGGAGCAGGTCGTCTAATGTCAAGAACTCGTTCATATAAAGAGTATAATTACAAAGACGTTCTTGAGGAATTAGAAAGAAAGGGAATTGTCCTAATGTCTAGGACAAAAGGAGGAGTGGTTGAAGAAGCACCTCAAGTATACAAAGATGTAGATGAGGTCGCAGAAATATCTGATGAATTGAAAATGGCTACTAAAGTAGCAAAATTGGTTCCAATCGGTGTCATAAAGGGATAAATATAATGATCCATGCGTAAACTTGTCTGATTCTTGAATCCATTTAGGTTTGTGTCAACAATCTACCATCATTTTGGCGGCGGGATGTTGAATATCAATTTCTTTTAGAATCGTTGCTCCGTCGTTAGTTATTGTAATATTCCCTATTGAATCAACTAACATCTTATCCATTCCTCGAGGGCCTAAACTGGTGCTTATAATTTCAGCAATTAGTTTTGCAGCATTAATATTATTTCTCTGAGCGTCTCTTCCTCTTGATTGCCTTGAGCCCTCTTTTAGAACTATTACAGGAAAGCCCTCAGATGTGGTTTGCATAGTTGCCATGAATGCCTGTCATTTCTTTAAATTCTATTTATGGATTAGATACAAATTCCACTTTTGGTAATACTGAACTTCTTTATCTAAGAGATTTACCTCCAACAAAATATGCTAAAAAATAGATTTAAAAAAATATTAGTTCCTTTAGATGGTTCACTCAACTCAATTCGAGGTCTAAATGAGGCTATTTCCTTAGCAAGACTGAGTAGTTCGCAATTACTTGGAGTACATGTATTACCTATTTATCCAAAAAATCTTTTAGGTGTTTTTGATACTTATGTTAGATACCAAGGCAAATTAGCAAATCAGTTTCTTGAGAAGGCAAAAACAAGTGCGGCTCGCCATGGAATAGATTTTGAACACAAAATTCTTTTTGGAAATGACACTGTGAAACTAATTACCAATTATGCAAAATATTCAAAAAGTGATGTAATTGTCATAGGTTCAAGAGGCAAAGGAGATCCAAATGCTAGTTATCTGGGAAGCGTTGCTAATGGTATACTTCAGAGTACAAAAATTCCAGTTCTTGTAGTGAAATAAGATATCATTCCATATACAAATAAAATGACACAATGATGGTGAATATGGCAAAATGACTTTTGAAAATGAACGGCAGGTAATCGATGAGCTGAAAAAGAAATGGAAATTTTTGTTAACCAGATTAAGCAAAACAAAATATCCGAACTTAAATCAAAAATAGATAGCAAATTTATCTTGTAACCATTCAGCCTTGTTTAGTATTTCTTTAGATTTGTTAAGACTTCGTGAAGGAACAATGTGAACTTTGGAATTGCGGCATCGTGCCCTTCAAATACTACCTTTGCAGCAGGCTTGACTATCTTTATTCTCTTTCTCAGGTCTGCAGGTGTGCCAAGTAGAACTGCATCGCAGTCGACTTGGTTAATACTATCTTGCAGCTCTTGCACCTGTTCGGTACTGTATCCAAGGGCTGGCATGACCATCCCAATCCAAGGAAATTTTTCATAAGCTCTTTTTATTGAACCAACCGCACTTTCCCTTGGATTCACAATCTGACAGTTAAGCATCTTTGCAGCAGAAACTCCAGCCCCATCCCGCAATTCGCCGTGCGTAATTGAAGGACCATCTTCAATAACTAATACTCTTTTGTTCTTGACAAGGTCAGGAAGATCTACCACAATCTCAGAGTTCACCTTGAATATTCTAGAATTTGGATTTATTTTCTTGCAAGACTCTACTGTCTTTTCTACCATATCATCTGAGGCCACATTGACCTTGTTTATCACTACAGCGTCTGCAAGTCTCACATTCACCTCGCTAGGATGATACAAAGTCTCGTGACCAACCCTCAGTGGATCGACGACAACTATAGTACAGTTGGATTTGTAAAACGAAAAATCGTTGTTACCTCCATCCCATATTATCACGTCACAGACTTTTTCTGCCTGATCAAGAATCTGTTTGTAATCCACTCCTGCAAACACATCTACTCCACGCTTGATGTGGTCTGCGTATTCTTCCTCCTCCTCGATGGTAATATTATGTCTTTTAAAATCATCATAGGTTTTGAAATGTTGTACTGCCACACTCAGATCTCCATAAGGCATTGGATGTCTTATTATCACTGGTTTAAGACCGACGTCCCTTGCCGAGTCTATTACCATTCTAGATATGGTACTCTTGCCTGTACCAGTCCTCGTTGCAAGAACGGCAATCACAGGCTTGTTTGATTTGAGTTGAGTATCATTTGGTCCAAGAAGTGAAAACGACACACCAGCAGCTATGGCCTTTGAGGCCAAGTGCATCAAGTTTTCATATGAGACATCACTATATGAGAAAAAGACCTCGTCGATGGCGTGTTGTAATATTATCTCTGTGAGTTTTTCTTCACCAAAGATTGGTATGCCATTTGGGTACCTCTTACCTGAAAGTTCCGGAGGATAGATTCTATTTTCTATGTAAGGAATTTGAGCGGCGGTAAAGGCAACTACCTGATAGTTTGGGTTATCACGAAAATATGTGTTAAAGTTGTGGAAATCCCTACCAGCTGCACCAATTATGATGGCTTTTCTGACCATGTGATTCACAAAGATCTTTGGTATTAATCAATTGTAAACTATAGTTCCAGATTTGAGATTTGCTGCATTTCTTGTTTTTCTTAGTGAGGCTATGACTGCATTGTTGCCAGTGTTTTCAGTGAATCGTATAGCTGCCCTAACCTTTGGTTCCATACTGCCTTCTTCAAAATTTCCCTCTTCCAACAACTCTTTCATTTTATTCACTTGTATTTTTCTTAACAGCTTACTATTTTTTCTTCTGAAATTCACATAAGCGCCTGCCACATCGGTCAAGCTTACAAATACAGACGCGCCTAAGCCAGTAGCAAGCACCTCACTTGCAAGGTCCTTGTCAATAACTGCATCAGTAAAGTGAATTTTTTTTCCGGTGGTCATGGGGATTCCACCTCCCCCACAAGCTATTACGATGTAACCGTCATCAACAAGCTTTTTTACAGCGTTTAGTTCTAGAATGGAAATCGGGTCTGGTGAAGGCACAACTCTCCTGAATTTTCCTAGTTGAATCTCTCTAAAAGATGCCGAAGGTTCTACCTTTTTGATCTTACGAAGATCATCTTTTGTAAAAATTGATCCTATTGGTTTTGTCGGGTTATTGAATGCAGGATCTTTTGCAGAAACAGTCACTTTTGTGACAAGACTCGCAACCTTGTAATCTTTTCCAAGATCATTAAGCAATACAGCCTGAATCATTGCCCCTAACACACCCTGTGTTCCTGCAACACATGCATACAGTGGCAATGGTGGAACAAGATCCCTTGCACGCTCGTTTCTCAATAGAGCGTCCCCCACCTGTGGGCCGTTACCATGAGTTATAACTATCTTATACCCCTCTTTTGCAAGGCTAGTTATTTGCTTTGATACACCTCTTATTGCATTATACTGGGAGTCAAATGTTCTGGACTTAGTAACTATAGCATTGCCACCGAGAGCTAAAACTACAATTTCTTTAGACAACTTAGATAATTAGCGAATTGGTGATAATATTATTAACGGTAAAATTACTGTTGATGAAAAGGTATATTTCCCAAAATAATTCAAAGACAGCGGAACATCGCCCTATTAGGATTCATAAAATTAGTTTAATGCCCTCATAAATTCTTCTATGGTTTCATACTCAGGTAATCCTAGTAAGATTACCCAAAAAATACTATAGAGATATTTGCAAAATTAATTTGAATCACTAAAAATATGACGATATGAATTCCAGAGCGCCGGAAGAGGGTTTTATGGTTTTAGTTAAAAGCAACACTTTTTTACAATCGAATCCGAAGGCCATCTCCATATAATCATTTTTCCGGTTTTTGGTTTATCTGCAAACTAAGATTCTAAAATTTTTGTTAATTTTATACCAAGAAATTTTTGGTATATCTAAATTAGTTCTACGTCCTAGTAAGGTTTAATGACAAAATATCAAAAATAGTTTCATTGAATCTGAAAAAAGAACTATCCTCATTTGATCTTACTAGTATAGTTGTTGGCTCTATTATTGGTGCTGACATCTACATTACACCTGCACTAGTCGCAGGAATGATGGGACCTGCAGGAGTATTTGTATGGATTGTAGCTGGAATTTTTGCTGTAGTTATCGCTCTAGTTTTTTCATATACTAGTTATTATGTTCCAAGAGTGGGAGGACCATTTGCCTTTGTCTCAAAGGCATTTGGTAATTTCTATGGTTTTGTGACAGGTTGGGCTATGTTGAGTGCTGAAATGATGGCTTTGCCGGTGTTCGCAATTGTGTTTACTAGATATCTCAATTACTTTGTGGAACTAGAATTGTGGGAGGATCTTTTAGTTAAGGGCTTGTTTCTTTTTTCATTGACTTTTGTAAACATAATTGGTGTAAAGATTGGTGGAAAGGTCAACGATACACTTACCATACTCAAACTTTGTCCTCTAGTTCTAGTAATTGCATCCGGACTTATCTTCTTAACAAATAATCCAGAAAAACTAATTGAGAATTATACTCCCATTGCACCTTTAGGATTCGACAATTTTGGAGCAGCGCTTGTTTTAGTTTTTTGGGCGTTTGCGGGATTTGAGATGGGAACCATACCTGCAAGTGAGGTAAAAAACCCAAGAAAGATTATCCCAAAAGCAATAGTTCTTGGGATAACAACAGTGATTTTATTTTATTTAACAATAAATTTCGTCGTCTATGGCTCAGTTAACTGGAATGAACTCTCACGCAGTACGTTTCCTTTAGTACTAGCAGGCTCACTTATTATAGGATATATTGGAGCAACGATCGTTGGATTTGGTGCTTTAACTTCCGTATCTGGATCTAGTGCAGCTTTTTCCTTGGGGGTTTCAAGACTTTATTATGCAATGTCAATTAAAGGACTATTACCAAAGATTTTCTCCAATGTTCACAAAAAATACAAAACACCTTACATGGCATTGATTATTCAGGGTGTCATCGCGTTTTTTCTTTCAGCTTATGGTGGATTAATTCAACTGATTTCATTTTCAGTCTTTAACTTGGCTTTTATGTACATTTTTGTATGTTTGTCTTTTATAGCATTAAAAAAAGAGAAAGAAACTAAATTTGTTGGGCAGAGAATTTTACCATTTATAGGCATCAGCATGTGTGTGATTCTTATCTACTACACATCAGTTTGGGATAAAATTATTGGTACCATTTCCATCCTTATCGGAATTGTGTTTTATTTTGGTTTATCACGTAAAATGATTAACAGGAGTGACTAAGTTCCTTATCTTTTTAGACCAACACCTACAGCGGTGTGTTTTTTGATTACATATTTAGAATTCAAACTCAATTAACGCCATCAAGGTTCCAACCAAGTTTTACGCTTTATGGGACAAAAGAAAGTGTATAATGGGATAATGCATATGCAGATAATTGGCTATAGAATTTGAAAATATCATAATTGAATCTGTTATTTTGGCTGTAATAATTTTTGGGGCAGTTTATCTAGAGTTGTGGTATTACCGACGTTATCAGAAAATAGAAGACGAGAAAACAAAAAAGATGATTTTACGATTAATAAAAGAAGATTTAACAAGAAAACAAAGATTTCTAGAAGAATCTATAAAATTCAAAGACTATAAACCGTTTTTTACAAATGTCTGGGATTCAATAATCTTGTCAGGAAAACAACCCTTACTTTCATTTGAACTCATAAATAATTTTGAACACAGCTATTCATGGATGAGATATTACAACACAGAGTTACACCAAAGAGGAGTTGTAGGAAATGAGCAAACCCTTTTAGAACTTCTTGGAGAAATAAAAAAGACTATAGAATCTTCATTAAATGTTTTGAAATCATAATAATTAGATTTGTTCAATTGTAAAATAAGAATTATCTAAGAACATTAACGCGAGACCTCAGATTTATACGCACAATTTGTTTCTATTCTTATTTTTTACACAAAGAGTAAAAAGATCATTCGAACAGATATAATTTCTGTATGTTGATTTCAGGATTAATAATCATGTTCACTAAAGTCTGAACCAAGGGCAATTGTTGCAATAACTGTCTTCTCAGTTGTTTGGCATTTTACATTTTGGTTAGGTAAAAACTCATTAAAAATCTCCTTAAACAATTTTTCAGTAAGTAATGACCATTTGATTCCAAGGTCGTGTTGTACAATAAAGTGGTGCAGATTGCCCTCAATTCTGTGGTCAGATTTCATACCAGAGGCTTTCATATAATCTTCTAATGTCTCTATGCATCGTTTCAAGTCATATTTTCCCTTCATAAAAAGAACAGATTCTTTGATCATTGGTAGCATTACCTTTAAGATGTTATCAATATCCTCCCCTCCCATCTCTCTACCAAGTTCATCAAGAATATTTTTGGGGACTGGGATCATTCCAATCTTGTCTGCATATCTATCCCATTGGACATGCTTTTCTAAAATTTGTTTGACTAGAACATTTTGGGAAATATTTTTTTCCATAGATTCCGTTTCTAATTCTTCGACAAGATTCTCTGGAAGTCTATAGGTAATGCTGCGTGTTTTTTCTTTTTTTGGAAGATGTTTTTTTCGACGTACTGTAGAAGCCCTCATAGACTCCTAGGATTCGTTGCGGTCTTAATTGAACCTAACTTTCCTGCTTGGGTGAGATTTCCCTCAAAGAGGCCTTTGCCAATATGAATATCATCAATATGACGTGAAAGAGATTTTTTGTCATCATATAGAGATGAGCAGTAAGGGCACCTTATTTTATCAGGAATTTCAAGTTCAGGTAATACTGCTGCAAACTTTCCTAGATTTCCAATAACCGTCTTTTGAGAAATGATTCCAATTGGTCTTTCCTCGTTTGTTACTATCAGTCTTCGAATATCGTTTTTATTCATCAAATCAATTGCATCTTTAACTTTTGCATCCTTGTGAATCTTGATAATTGATTTGCGAGCAATTTCCTTTAATGTTAATTTAGTTGGATCTTTTCCTTTTGCAACCACATCACGAAAAATATCTTTTATAGTAACTATGCCAATTACTCTACTATTTTCAAATACCAGAATGCTTTCAACTTTAGAATCGACCATGGCTTTTGCAGCATCACTTACATTGAAATGACTATCAATGGTTGTCATGCGGTGATCAGTATATTTTGAAACTGGCTCATTTAGCATATCCGTGACACTCAATATAGATCGCCGTATTTTTGTGATAGTTCTTTATCTATCTTTACGTAATTAAAAGCCCTTACAATGTCAGACTTGTCAATTACTCCGACAAGGTTTTTTTTACCATCTACCACCGGAATCCCACTTATCTTATTTTTGATCATCAGCGTTGCAGCTTTTGCTAAATCTTCACTCTCTTCAATGGTTAGCAAATCCTCGGCTACCAAATCTTTTACCTGCAGATTTTGGGATTTTAGAGGAAGAAGATAATCTCTTGTTCTTGTTGTTCCTTTTGAAAAATAATCACTGTGTGTTAGAAAATTATTTGTTGTAATTATACCCTCAGTTTTCCCTTTATTATCAGTTACAATTAGTCTAGAAATATTATTTTTATTAATCATGTTTAGTGCAAATCTTAGGGAATCAGTTTTTCTACATGTAACCAATTTTTTTGTCATGTAGTTTTTTACTTTGTATTGTCCACCATAAATCTTAGAATAAGCTTTTGTGATATCAGTTTTAGTTACTATCCCAATTAGGTCTCCAGAATCATTTACAAGAATTACAGAACCTATATTGAATGTCTCCATTCTTGTAGCACACTGCTCAAGATGATTATCAACTACATCCTGAACTACAATGGGATCTTTTTTCATTACATATTTTATTGGAATTTCATCTAGAGCCTTTGCAGTTTTATCTTGTTCCAAAAACTTGCTTATATCACGTTCAGTTACTACTCCAACAGGTTTATTTTTTGAAGCCACTACTATTCTTTTGATAAAGTTTGTCTGCATTTGCAACAATGTGTCATGGATTGATGCTTCTGGTTCAACTATGATTACTGGCGATGTATACTTCTGCATGTGATTATTCTGATAAATCAAATGATTTAAAGCAGAATTTTGATTCTCAACCATGATTCTCACTTTTAAAATAAAATTAAGTCCTAATCCTAGCTTATCTGAACTGGATTAGGAATTACTTCGATTTCTACGAAACCACCTTTAAACGATGAAGAAATTGCCTTTATCCTACTTCTGTATAGAAAGTATTTTTTTCCATCATCGCTAATGGATCCTGATATCCCCAAAAGCTTGTTATCGTGCAGACTTTGTAATCGTCTGTAGACAGTACTAATTGGTATTTTGCTTTCTGCGCTAATCTCCATAGCAGATTTTGGTTTATCCATGGTCGTCTCCAAAATTGCTCTGCAGTACTTGTCAGATATTATTTGGAGAATGGCGTCTTTTCGCTCATCTTCATCAATTTTTCTTCCTTGAACTAATTCTTGCATGCCTACAATTAGGCACTATTAGTTATAATGAGAAGGACTGCATTGCAATGCACTGCCATGCATTTTTACAGAAGCATTTTCGTCATTTAAAGAGATCTTAACGTTACTGAGTAAATTTTTTGAATGTATCTTATCAATTTTGAAAATCAAGATTATTTTTAATTAATACTGAGACTTCAAACAAATAGGAAGCGTTACCTCTGATTTGTATATGCCCCTAAACCTATACACCATTTTGAGGTAATGCCTCCAATTATCCTAATCTTGATTTCATATAATCACTTACGATAATTGTAATAGCCTTAAATTGTTCAGTATTGGTAAATTCATTCATGCTTTTCACAAATATACTAGTCCCATACGATGGTTCTTCAAATGCTATTCATGCTTTCAAAGTTGCATTGGATATGGCAAAAAAATATGACTCAAAAATAACTTTAGTTACTTGTTTAGAAATTGATTTTAGAGCACCATGGTATGGGTATGATTCTAGTGTAGAAAAAACAATTATGAAAAAACAAAAGGAAGCCGCCAAAAAACATATTTCAACATTAGAATTAATTGCAAAAAAGGCAAAGGCGTCATTTAATTCAGAAATAGTTGTCACCAAATCAATCGTAAAAACGATTGTAGATTTTTCAAAATCACATAAAATTGATCTTATTGTTATGGGTTCTCATGGACGAAAAGGATTTGATAAACTGTTACTTGGTAGCGTTGCAAACGGAGTATCTCAGAAAGTAAAATGTCCAGTTCTCATAGTAAAATAACATGAGGTTAGTTTTTTGATTTCCATTATTGGAAGTGGTCGGGTTGGGTCGGCAACTGCCTTTCTTGCTGCATCTAATTCGCTTGATGATATTCATTTGATTAACCGTCATAAAGAAAAAGCATTGGGACAGGCTTTAGACATTTCAAATGCCATTCCAGAAAATTCCCCAATAACTATTGTTGGATCTGACTATTCAGAAATTAAAAACTCAGAAGTAATAGTAATTTGTGCAAGTACTGGCACATACACAGCAAATAGAGTGGAATTACTTTCAGAACAATCTAAAATGATTAAGGACATTGCAAAGCAAATTAAACATTTTACTTCAAACTCTAAAGTTTTAATTATTTCTAATCCAGTCGATGTCCTTACCTATCTTTTCTTAAAAGAATCAGGCTTACCCCGAGAAAGAGTAATGGGTATAGCATCTAGCCTGGATTCAAGTAGATTCAGATATCTAATCGCAAGAGAACTTGATACAAACCAATCTGAAATTAAAAATGCACTGGTTTTGGGAGAACATGGAGATTCTATGGTGCCAATTTTTTCACTTGCAAAATGGAAAGGCAAACCAATTTTAGATATCTTTGATGAAGAACAGATTCATAAAATTAAAGGTGATCTGATATTCTACTGGAAAATATTAAGAGAATACAAAGGACCTTCAGTTTTTGGGATAGCAAAAAACACATTTGATATCATAAAAGCAATAATAAAAAATGAAAAAATCTCCGTACCAGTCTCTGTTTTATTAAATGGCGAATATGAAATATCTGATGTATCTTTAGGAATTCCTACTCAAATAAACAAAGGCGGAATCTCTAAAATTGAAGAGATAAATTTGGACAAATCCGAATTAGATTTGCTCCACAAATCAGCTGATACAATAAAAGAATACATTAACTCTTGTTAGTGCTTTGTGAATTCACTAGCTTATCAAAATATTAAGCGCGTAACCTACTAGATATGCAACTGATGCAGCAATTGACCCTATGATCAAAGTGTAGAGACCTGATCTGAAAAGGGATTTTTGTACAATCTTTCCTTTTATGATGCCTACAATAAAGAAAGCAGTACCGGTTGCTGCTACTGAAAAATAAAACGCTTCAGAATTAGCATTAATTCCCAATCCAAAAAATACTAAAAATGGAATTAATGGAATTAATCCAACAATATTGAACCCAACAAATGTGCTTAATGCTGAATCTAAAGGTCTTTTTTTGTCCTCAATTAATCCAAGCTCTTCTTTCATCATTGTATCGACCCAAATCTTTCTTCGAGAGGTAATCATTCGAACTATCTCTTCTAAAAATTCGTCTTTGAATCCTTTTTGTGCATAAATGTCTCGAATTTCTTGCTTTTCTTGTTCTTGTAAATTATCAATTTCCTACTCTTCTCGTTTTCTTTTCATTTCGACATATTCCTTTTGAGCCTTTGAAGACTGATAGTTTGCAACTGCCATTGAAAACCCATCCGCAAACATATTTGCAAAGCCAAGTATCAAAATGATGTTTGTGGAAAGTGATGCGCCTACTACTCCTGCAACAACCGCAAAGGTAGTTACAGCACCATCAATTGAACCATAAATAAAATCTTCAAAATGCCATTTCATGTTCAGATTAAATCCCGTATTATGCCTTCAAACTCGTCGCTTGGGACAACACTTACTGCCCTTAATTGGCCAAGCAACTTTGTAGTCTGCCTTTTATCATAATAGTTGTAGATTCCCTCTTCTTTAGGAAAAATTGTAATGGTTTCTTTCTCCCCTGGATTTAAAAGATCTGTTTGTACTTCTAAACCGTCAATGTATAATCGATGTTGTGTGTTGCCGTCATTAATTACTGTTAGAATATATGCAAAACTTGTTCTCATGATTAGAGTAGGGTTCTCCTTTCCATCAACTCCTAATATCCCTACCAATCTAACCTCCCCTTCAACATCATGAAAGGCAACAGTCTGTTCAATCTTTTCTGGGTAAAAAATTTGAACATGTCTAACATTTCCTTGACCAACTACTCCAATTATTATGCCAAGAGATACAACCCCCACAATTATTAGAATAATTATGAATTGTTTATCTGAAACCATGTGATTTTGAGCTCACCATACAATTAAGTTGTTCAGCAATAGAAACTAATCCCTTTATCCATGGATGCATTATGCAATAATATGGATAAATTCCAGATTTAAAATCAGAAAAGGCAAACTCGAATCTATCATTATGATTCAAAATCTTACTTTCAAATAACCCATCTTTTTCAGACCAGAGATTTCCGCTTGTCACAGTATGTGGTGCATAATCCCCATTTATCCAGATAATTTTATCACCTTCATCAATTACTATGTTATTTGGAACATAACAATTGGAAGTTTTTGCACAAACTGGAGAATAGACACAATAAGGAACTATTATCTTGTTTTCTTCTTCCTCTGCTATTACTTCTGGCATAGCCAGAATTGAAATTACAAAGAATAAAAAGATAAATACATTTTCTCAGAAATTTTTATCATCCGCAATTAAAAAAACATAAGAATTTTATTAAAATCAGTATATAATTTTCAAATTTGATTTTCAGAGACTTGAAAAACCAGGCATGATAAATTCGTCTCATAATCAACTATGCTCATGATATTTCCAAAGTAAACGAACACACGATTTTATGCTTTTTTCCATCTAAACTATTCATGGCTGAAACCAAACTTCAGATTATTTGTAGAGATTTAGATTATTGTCAAGAAGTAGATTCCACAATAAAGCACATACTAGTACCTTATGATGATTCACAATATTCCAACAGAGCATTTGTTTATGCTCTTGATCTGGCAAAAAAATATGGTGCATCTCTTACTATACTCTCAATAATGTATAGTTCACCATTGCCTACTCACATACAACATCAAACGACAATAGATGACGAGAAAAAAAAAGTAATGGAAAAATCTTTTAAACGTCTACGTAATGCAGCAAAAAAATTTGGTATTCCAATAAAGACACAGATGTTAATGGAATCTGCAATTGTAGATAACATTGTATCGTTTGTCTCATCAAACAAAGTGAATCTGATTGTGATGGGAACACGTGGTAGAGGAGGCCCAAACCGATTGATGTTTGGTAGTGTTGCAATGGCCACCTCTCAAAAAGCACCTTGTCCAGTAATGTTAGTAAAATAATTTAATTTCTATCTTGAAAGTCATTCATCACTAATTTTTGTGTACATTTTACGTTGTTTTGTAATATGAATAGAAAGTAATGACTAGTCGGGCCGCAGGGAATAGCTATGGTCCAGCTACACGAAAGGATTGGCAGGCGGGCCCAACAGTCACTGATCTCTCTACACAAATTAGTTAGTATATTCATGTGTGTCTAAAACATACAAATAATTTTTAAAAATTTATTCGACTCAGAAATTTGCAGAAAGCATATACTACTAGTTGTATCGTACTGGCACGAGCGATTTGGGAAATCTGAATCAAACTGATGTTAATTTGATTGAATATAATGAAGGTAAATATCCAAATTACGTACAAAACTTGGCGAAATTCAGGTATGGGGGCAGGTAAATTACGATCGATATTATATATCAAATAATTCTAAATTAATTATGGCAGAAGCATATGTTCTGATGAATTGCGAATTAGGTACTGAGGAATCTGTAATCTCTAAACTAAAATCAATTGAAGGAGTAAAAGAGGTACACGGAATTTTTGGTGCATATGATATTCTAGCTAAAATAGAGTCTGATAGAGTTGAAGATCTAAGAGAAACAATTACATGGAAAATTCGTAAAATAGATAATATTAGATCCACCCTTACTTTGATGGGCATCGAAGGTCAAATGTGATTATAAAATGCCCACGGCTTATTTTTTGTTAAATGTGGCGCTTAATCATGAAGTAGAAGTGATAGAAAAGATCAAAAAAATTCTAAAAAACGAAAAATCAATTGACTATGAATTGCAAGGAGTTTTTGGAATTTATGATGTAATAGTCAAAATTACCTCAGACTCTGATGATAATATCCGCCGTTTAGCATTAGATAAAATAAAACAAATAAACAATATTCAGTCAGCTATTACTATGATGGTAAACGACAACTAATAACAAAACTAATCTATTTTTTTAAATTAGCACATATTCATAAGATATCTAGATATTTAAAATTCTTAATTATCTCAAATCTAAAACTACAAGCGTTCTCATAATTGCAAAGCAGAGCCAATATTCTTATTTTTTGTTTACTATCAAAGAAAATTCTTTTTGAAGTAGTGGTTTTTCGTTATTATTTGCAAATACTTTGAGTGTTATCTTAAAGGGCATTTTACTCAGTGGTATATTGTATGGACTTATTGTTATTTCATGATCGCCAGTATTTCTATTTGGAAAATCTAGTGGCGGGAGATGCACTAATGGTTTATCGATTTTTAGATATTGATTTTCTAAATCATCAGTCTTAGTCGTCACTATAATATTTCTAAATTTTTCTTCATGGTTTTTAATGTTAATTGTTATTGTTGTATTTTTATCTGAATTTATTTTAGATTTCGATAGTTTTATTTTTGCAAACGATAATCCTTTCCTACTGAATAGACCCAAATTACTTACTATTTCAATGAATCATTTAGCATAATTATAGATTTTCTTATAAAAAATCTTCATAGTATTAGTTCTCGTTTATTTTTTAATGTGTATTTAATATTTTAACAAATAATCCAAGGTTTCTAATATTTTACTTAATGCAAATAGAGAAAAGAATCTGATGCGTATCTGAATTTTCCTAACAGTGTGGACTAGGTATCAAGAATCGTTCTTAAACCTGCACATCTGTTTCGAATAGTTACTTCAGTGACTCCTGATGCTATTGAGATTTCCTTTTGAGATTTATTTTCGCCATTGCTGATACATGCAATGTACAAGGCAGCAGCTGCAATGCCCATCGGGTCTTTGCCAGCAATCATACCAACCTTTCGAGCTTTATTTAGAATCTCCACAGCTTTTCTTTTGGTTTTTTCACTTAATTCTGCAAGACTCGCAATTCTGGAGACCCCCTTTAGTGGATCAGGTACTGGAATCTTTAGTTCAAGTTCTCTAAATATTAGTCTATAACATCTTGCAACATCTTTTCTTCTAATGTTGATTCCTTTTGCAATATCATCTAACGTTCTTGGAGTTTCAGTATTTCTACACGCAGCATAGACACATGCAGCAACTAAGCCATGAATTGATCTTCCTCGGATTAGTTTTTTCTCCATAGCTTTTCTGTAAATGTATGCGGCCTTTTCTATTACTGCGTTAGTAAGTGCAAGTTTGTCTTTAATCTTATCCATTTCATTTAGTGCTTGTCTGAGATTTCTATCCGATGAAGAGTGAGCTTGAGTTCTACTATCCCAAGTTCTAAGTCGTTCAATTGAGCTTTTCATAGCTGAAGATAGAGGCTTTCCTGTAGCATCTTTGTTTACACTACCAATCACAGTGGAAAGTCCCATGTCGTGCATAGTAAGTGATGTGCCAGCTCCTGTTCGTGCTCTGTTTCCTTCATCTTGTGAAAATGATCTCCATTCTGCTCCCGTGTCTGCTAACTTTTCAGTAATGACAAAACCACAAGAGCCACAAAATAGTTCTCCTGTGTTTTCATCTGAAAGTATTTTTGTCTTGCCACAGCTAGGACAACGTCTCTGAGATACTACAGCTTCATTCATCATAAGATCACATATAGTATAGGTATCTAAGTTATTATGGTTTTATCCAACTATGTGCAGGTTATTTGTATGTAGCTTAGCCTAAGTATCATTCTCATTACTTAGAATGAGAATAAATTAGGTGCTACTAATTAGAACACACTAATTTTCAATTAATTTAATAACCAAAATTGAACACATTGTATTCTATGCGTCAAGAGAGTTGTAGAAAATGTGGATTGGAAATGGAGCCTGACCTAATGTGTGAAATTTGTAAAAATTTCATTAGGTCGCATTGTCCTAAATGCCGCAGAACAAATGATTTACAAATTCATATTCATCAACAATAATTTCTTACAATAAGAATTTCAATAAGCCTTATTACGACCTTATGAAAAATAATCTAGAAGGGTATGGGAGAATCTGAAAAACTAAATGTTGTTGGAGTAGAAATCCTCAAAAAAAACGGTGTTAACGTAGAAGAACTAATCAAGCAACTAGTAATTAATTCCTCAGTAGAGTTTACTGCATACTATTACTTTACTCTCCTAAGAGCAAATTGTACAGGAATGGAGGGTGAAGGAATAAAGGGTGTAATAGAAGACGCAAGACTTGAAGATCTAAGCCACTTTGAATCTTGTATTGAACGAATTTATCAACTCGGTGGGCAATTTCCAAAAGACGCCATTGATTATATCAAAATGTCTGGATGTGAATTTCTCCAACTACCAGATAATCCGACAAATCTCAAAGCAATTTTAGAAAAATGTCTTAAAGCTGAACAGGGTGCAATAATTAATTGGGATAAGGTTTGTAAAATGACTCATGGAAAAGATCCAATGACCTATGAAATAGCCCAACATATTCTTGCCGAAGAAATTGAACACGAGTCATGGTTCTTGGAACTTCTTTACGGAAGACCTTCAGGTCACATGCGACGAAAATATTCAGGAGAAAGACCACATACCAAAATGCACTCAAAAGCTCTCGATATGGGTTAGATGTTTAATCTATTCTTAATTTAAAGAAAAAGATATTATGTTTGAAATTTTAGATAATCTAAATTGAAAATTGTTCATGCCAGTCCTGGATTTGGTTCTAAATTTAGTGAAGAGCAAACATTAGATTTTCTTTCTAAGGGTAAACTGAATTTACTTTTAGGTACAATCGATGAGAAAGATGAACCGAATGTTCATCCAGTTTGGTATCTGTTTGAAAATGGAAAATTCTACATCGAAACATCTAAGACATCAAAAAAAGCAAATAATGCGAGGAAAAAAAACATTGTTTATTTTTGTATAGATGATGAAAAAATGCCATACAAAGGTGTACGAGGTAAGGGAACTGTAAGGATATCTGAAGATATTAATGCAAACATCCCAATTGCTAAAAAAATCATGATAAAATATACTGGAAATCTAGATAACGAAGTTGCAAAATTTTTGATGAATGCAGTCAAAAACGGATTTTCGGTATTACTTGAGATTACTCCAAAATATTTTGCTACGTGGGATCATAGCACTGGATTCACTGAACCAGAATAATTCTAGTAAAAGATTTAATCATTATGGGACATTCTCAAATGGTTATAGAAATGTCAGCAACTGGAAAAAAAATAAGTGAGTTACAAAAGAAAATAGTTCTAGCAAAAAAAGAACTCTCTGAAATTAATACTCTTGAACAACCATTGCCAGAATTTATTAATACAACTAATATGTTAAGGTCAAACGAATATCTTCAAAAATCAAATGAAAAAAAATCCCAATTACTAATTGCTTATGAAGAGTATACTAATGAATTAGAAAATCTAGTTTCTAATATTGCCCACATTAAAGGTAATATACATAACCTAAAATCTCATTTTAAAACACATAAAAAAATAAAAAAGAAAGTAAAGAGTAAAGCTAAACCAAGAAAAAAATTCAGAAAAAGAAAATTAAACCCTAGAAGACGTAAACCAAGAAACAGACGAAGATAATTTTAGAACTTTAAGAAACATCTCCAACTAGAACTCTATGAGTCTCTTTAGCTTGGGATATTACCAGTGCTCCATCATCATCGATTCTAATTGCCTTTCCGGTAATTTTTCCAGAAGGCGTGAAAACAGTAGCCTTTTTTCCAATGGTTGCTGACATTTTTGTCCATTCTTTAATAGTTTTTCTAATATTAGCTTGGTTTAGTTCCTCACAAATTTTTTCAAGCTCAAAAAGAAATGATTGCATTAGTTTGATAGGATCTGCATCTTCATTTTTTTTTACTAACGTATCTACCCCATAAAAATTTCTTGTATTTTTGATTGTTTTTTCAAGCTTGATAGGATCTATTTTGAAATTTATTCCTACACCAAGAATGAGGCTTTCAATATCGTTTGATTTCAAAGACAAATCCACTAACATCCCTGCAACCTTTTTATGATTTATTGTAACATCGTTTGGCCACTTTAGCTCTGGTTTTTTCTTTAGAGTCTTTTCAATTGCATTAGCTAGTGCCAATGAAGCTGCCAAAGGGAAAAGCGTTGCAAGTGAAACATCAAACTTTGGATGTAAAATCACCGAAAACCATAATCCCCCGTCTGGAGAAATCCACTTGCGACCCAACCTACCTTTACCACTCGATTGTTTTTTTGAAACAATTACTGTTCCATTTTCTCTCGGAGTTTTAGAAATGGATGCCGCAAAATTCTGTGTGGAATCAATATTATCAAAATAATAAACTCGTTTACCAATTACATCTGTCTTAAGTCCATCTATAATTTCCCAAGGAAGTAACAGTTCAGTGTTGCCAACAAGCTTGTATCCAAGTTTTTGTTTTGATTCTATTTTATAGCCTAATGATCGAATACGTTTGATGTGTTTCCAAACTGCCACTCTACTAATCTTTAATACATCACTAAGATCTTGACCTGATAGATATTCTGCTTTATGAGATTTTAGTAATGAAAGTACTTTAACTAAACCAATGTTGTCAAAAGAAGTATAAATCAAAATCCAATGTCGATGTCAAATCCGCCGTCGCCCATATCTCCACCGGCAGTGTCTCCTCCACCAGTGTTTCCACCATCTGTACCTTCAGGAATTTGATCCGCAGGCATGTAATCAGTCATTTGTGAGCCCAAAAAGCCAAGCATAGTTGAAAACATTATCATGTCGATTATCCCAAAAAAAAACATTGTAGGAAGAATCGACTTATTATCATCCATATACTGCTGTAGCTTCTGTTTATCGCCTGATTTCAATAACATATTCATTTGATTCCAATTTCCCTCAAGTTCGTGAATGCGTTCCTGCATCTCTTTTTCCCCTTTTTCAGTAACTGCCATCTCAACTTTGGGTCCAAACAGCCCTTTTTTTGTTTCAACTCTTATCAAACCTCGATTTTCTAACCTTTCAAGAATCTGATTAAGCTCTTCAGGGTCAATCTTTGTTTTATTTTTAATCTTATCGAATTTTTTTGCTCCGCCTTTAATTGCTCCTAATACCATTACGTCTTTTGGCTCTGATTCCACAATTTACCTCTAGGTGTACCAGGTAAATAAAGTTCTAATAGAAATGGTCAGAACAATTTACCAGAATAACTTATACGCGTTTTTTAATAATCCAGCATTAGATAATTCGTTATGCTAAATAGGATGAATTCCATATTGCCTCTTTTAATATTAATACTAGTGACTGTCATCGTGATTCCACCTGCTTATGCCAAGGTGTTAACGCTTGATATTGACAAGCATACATTCTACGTTGCAGGAGATACAATTACGTTCTCAGGTACAACTGATACAGCATATGATCTTGTTGTAATTACTATTTATGAACCTCCAGATAAAGACGGGGAGACAAAACTTGTTTCAGCAGTGAGTAAAATTACTGGCTCCGACAAAAAGTTTGAAGAAAGTCTAAAACTTGAAAGTGGTAAATTTACAAAACATGGAATTTATTCAGCTACGGCATTTCTGGAAAAAGGTCAATCATATGAAGAAGGGGTCAAAATATTTTTTGATTTTTCAAAGGATGGCTCTCCTGTCATTCCATCTGCATATGTAATACCAATAGAACTCAAATCCATAAATGATTTAACAACTAATGAAGAAACTAAATTATCTTTCACAGCTGCTTTAGTAAGTTCATACAGGGGAAACGAAACACTATCTTTTAGTTTAGGCAATAATTTTCCAACTGGCGCTTCAATAGATCCAAAAAGTGGTGCGTTCTCATGGACTCCAACTGAATCTCAAGGTCCTGGTTTGTATACTTTTGATATTGTAGTGAAAGCAGGTAAAGCAGAAGATAGAGAAACACTCACAATAACTGTTAACGAAGTCGCAGATACTCCAAAGGTAGAACCTAAACCAACCCCCCAACCAGAACCTGAACCCGAATTAAACATTCCAGACTTTGTTGACCCCAAAAAGGGAGCACAGTATTATCTTGACAGATACAACAATGAACCCGCTTACAAAAAATGGTTTGATTCAAACTTTCCAGATTACACCATTGAGGAAGCCATAGAGTTGGCAATTCCTGGCTCTTTTTCAGAACCAGAACCCCCATCAAAGATTCCAGACTTTGTTGACCCCAAAAAGGGAGCACAGTATTATCTTGACAGATACAACAATGAACCCGCTTACAAAAAATGGTTTGATTCAAACTTTCCAGATTATACAATTCATGAAGCAATAGAATTAGCAATCCCTGATGCTTTTTCAGAACCAGAGCCTAAAAAGAAAATTGCGGCATTTGTAGATCCTGACGAAGATCCTCAATACTACATTGACAGATACAACAATGAACCTACCTACAAAGCATGGTTTGATGAAAACTTTCCAGAACAAACCATATACGAGGCAGTTGGAGTTGAACCTCCAAAAACAGGAATTTGTGGAACCGGAACCACTTTTGTTAATGGAGTATGTGTTACAGACAAAAAAGGAGGTGGATGTTTAATTGCTACTGCTGCATATGGTTCAGAAATGTCACAACAGGTACAATTCCTCAGGGAAATGAGAGATAATACTGTACTTGGCACAGATTCAGGTTCTTCGTTTATGGATACATTCAATTTAATCTATTACTCATTTTCTCCAACCATTGCAGATTGGGAGAGAGAAAGTCCAATCTTTAAAAACGCAGTTAGAATTGCAATTACTCCATTACTTACTTCACTTTCAATTCTAAATACGGTGGATATTGATTCTGAAGAAGAAATGTTAGGTTATGGAATTGGAATTATTCTACTAAATCTTGGAATGTATTTAATTGGTCCAGCATTTACAGTTGTAAAAGTAAGGAAATATCTTATAAAGTAATTTTAATCAATTAGAATATGGAAAGAGATTCATATTCTGATGAGGAAATAAAAGAAATTTTTTCACTAAAGAATGTTGCAGTAATCGGAATGTCAAAAAATCAAGAAAAAGCTGCTAACTACGTGCCTAAATATCTGGCACAAAACGGATACAACATAATTCCAGTAAATCCTACGGCTGATGAAATTTTGGATAAAAAATGTTATCATAGCATAGAAGAAGTCGAAGAACCAATTGATATCGTAGATGTATTTCGACCATCTGATCAGGTATTGTCAGTTGTTCAAGAAGCCATTAAAATAAAACCCAAGGTTATTTGGTTACAAGAAGGAATCCACAATGCAAAAGCCGAAGATCTAGCAAGAAAAGAAGGAATTAAAGTTGTATTTAATAGATGCATGCTTGCAGAACATCAACGTTTATTCTAACAAATGGCAGAAAAAACTTTTTCCGATTTCTATCAATCTCTTTTAGAGCTGGTAAAATCTTTTGAAAAAAAAAATATAATGTTAAAAATTGAAGAAAACCTCGAATCAAATATTATTCGAATCTTTGGAGAAAACATTGATTCTTTATCTCGTGCCAAAAATGGAATAGAGGATGCATCTGAGCTATCTTACACTACTGCAGAGCATCACCCATATTGGGCACTTTTATATCATTGTACGCAGATAGGAAAAATTTCACTTGACAAGTGGAACGATGAACTAACCAATGAGGAATTAGATGAAATTGAGTGGTCAATTGATGAGCTTAAAAACACATGTAAAAAATTAAAGGAAAATTTACAAAAAGACCGGTAGACAGAGATAAATATTCACAGAGGAAAATTTAGCCATGCCGATTAAAATCGGTCTTATCGGCAAAACTAATACCGGCAAGACTACCTTTTTCAATGCAGCTACTCTATCCTCATCTGAAATTTCCACATATCCATTTACAACAAAAAAAGCAGAAACTGCAACTGCTTATGCTATAACTCTCTGTGTTCATCCGGAATTTCACGTAATTGATAATCCAAATAATTCCAAGTGTAGTGATGGGTGGAGATACATCCCAATTGAAATAATCGATCTTCCTGGGTTGATTAAGGATGCTTGGAAAGGGAAAGGACTGGGAAATCAATTTCTTTCAATTGCTGCTCAATCCGATGCCTTACTTCATATCGTAGACGTTTCTGGAAGCGTAGATTCATCAGGAAAAATAGCTGAGAAAGGTTCTGGAGATCCAATATCAGATTTTGCTGATATTGAAGAAGAACTGGTAATGTGGTATCATAAAATTCTAGAAGGCAACAGAGACAAGGTTTCTAAACTTCTTCACTCAGAATCTGATAAAGTTGAAGTATTTACCGAACTTTATCGCGGGATTGGAGTAAACAAAGATCATGTTAAGGAGACATTAAAAGCAACTAATTTAGAAGACAAAAAATTTGATGATTTTGATTCACAGGATACCAAAAAATTTGCTTCGTATCTTCGAAAGATCTCAAAACCAACTTTAATTGTTGCAAATAAAATTGACATTGAAGGTGGAGACAAAATCTTTGATAGATTACGTGAACGTTACATTGACATGATAGTTGTTCCTGCAAGTGCAGATAGTGAGCTAAGTTTAAGAAGAGCAGAGCAAAAAGGGTTGATAAAATATTCACCAGGCTCTGAACAATTTGATATAGTACATCCAGAAGAACTAAACGAAAAACAAAAAGATGCATTAGAATTTATCAAGCGAGGAATAATGGGCGAGTACATGAGAACTGGGGTGCAATTTGCAATAAATATTGTAGTTTTCAAATTACTTAAGATGAATTCTGTATATCCTGTAGCAAATGAAGAAAAGCTTTCAGATAAGAAAGGACGAGTTTTACCTGATTTAATTTTGATGAAAGATGGTGCCACAGTCGCAGACTTGGCAAAAGAAATACACACTGATTTACCTAAAGGACTTCTCTATGGAAAAGATTTGAGATACAAATTGAGACTTCCTGTTACATATCAACTTCGAGATAGAGATGTAATTTGTCTAGTAAGTGCCTCCAAGAAATAATTATCTAAGGCATACTCTATTTCATTGAGTAAAATTGATTCAAAAGAATAGAAACCTTAATTCGCTAGTTTCTAAGAATGTTCATAAAATGACTTTTATGAATCAGAAATTATTATTGTTATTAGTAGGATTATCTTTATGTTCTATTCTTTTTTTGGAATCTCAGGTAGCATACGCTGCAATCCCAGATAGGCCAACTAACCTCCAAGCTATTGCTGTTTCGCCAACCAAAGTTGATTTGTATTGGAATACCCCTGAAAATAATGGCGGTTCTCCAATTACCGGTTATAAAATCCAAGTAAGAACTGGCAGTGGAGATTTTGTAACGTTAAACGAAAATACCGCAAGTACTGGAACAACGTATTCTCATACCGGTTTAACTACGGGTACCTCATACATTTACCGGGTTTTTGCTATTAATGCGCAGGGAATAAGTATCGCTTCTACCGAAGCAATAGCAACACCAACTTCTAGCTCCAAACCACTTGAAAACATTGTTCCAAACCCTCCGACATCACTTGTTGCTTCTGACATTTCTTCAACATCGATTAAACTTACTTGGGTAATACCTACAACAAATAACGGTCCTCCTGTGACAGGCTACAAGATTGAATTCAAAAAAGACAGTGGTTCATTTACCACTCTTGTTGAAAATACTGGTAGCACAATTAACACTTACACCCACACAGGTCTCACTACAAATTCTAAATACACTTACAAAATTTCTGCCAAAAACTCTGTAGGCTTTAGTCCTACTTCTAATGAGGCCTCTGCTACTCCAAAAAGTACTTCGTCTCCTCCAACAGAAAATATTGCTCCAAATCCACCAAAAAGTCTAACCGCACAATCTGCAGGTCCGACTCAAATTTTCTTATCGTGGAAAGAGCCTACGCCAAATAACGGACCTGCCATAACTGGATACAAAATAGAATACAAGACGACTACTGGGGACTATACTGTTCTTACCGCTACCGGCATTACTACATCTTACACCCATACTGGTCTAACTACAGGATCTCAATATAGCTATAGAGTCTTTGCAATTAATTCTGCTGGCACAAGCATTGCATCAAGTGTAGTATCTGCAAAACCAAGCCAAACACTTGTACCAACAAACTTGATTGCTGATGATATCTCTCCAACAGAAATTCTACTTACGTGGACTGCACCATCACAAACTTTCTATGGCACCATTTCCGGATATACTATCAGTAAAAAATTTGCATCAGATGTTTATGATCCTATAGGAGAAACAAATGGCCCGCAAACAAGCTATACTGTTACTGGTCTTCATACTGGAGAAGAATATACTTTTGTTGTTAAAGCTAGATATAATATTGGTACAAGTAGTGATTATTCAAGCCCAGCATCAGCTACTCCTACTACTTCCTCAAAACCTCCTTCAAAATTCACCGTGCCTACTGCTCCAACAGGACTCACTGCAACTGTGTCTTCTCCAATACAGATAGACCTGGTTTGGAATGCTCCAACAAATGATGGTGGCAGTCAGATAACAGGATATAAAATTGATGTAAAAACTGGCAATGGAGATTTTGTCACCTTAAAAGAAAATACTGGGAGTACATCAAGAACATATTCTCATCCCGATAGAATCACAGGAACCACTTATACTTACAAGGTCTATGCAATCAATTCTGTAGGGACTAGCAGTCCTTCAAATGAGGCATCTGCAACTCCTGCCGCAAGTTCAACTCCTCCTGTAACTAAAACAAAACCTAGTCAACCAACTTCACTTGCAGCTACCACAGTATCACAAAATCAGATTAATCTTTCATGGAAACTCCCAACAAACGATGGAGGTGAACCAATTAGCGGATACAAAATTGAGGCAAGTGAAGGAGGAGGAACATACCAGGTGCTTTCCCAATATGCTGGGAAAAATACAGCATATTCCCATACTGGATTAAAACCTGGAACATCTTATTACTATAGAGTATTTGCAATAAACTCAATTGGTACTAGTTCGTCATATGCAGATGCCAGTGCAACCACTAAAGCAGAAGAAAAAGAACCTGAACCTGAACCAACAATAAAGGTTCCAGATTTTATAGATCCCAAAAAAGGAGCGCAATACTATCTTGATAGATACAACAATGAACACGCTTACAAAGCATGGTTTGATACAAACTTCCCAGACTATACAATTGAAGAGGCAATAGAGTTGGCAATACCTGGCTCATTTTCTGAAGATTCTGCAAAACCAATTTTACCTTTTGTAGATCCTAAAAAAGACCCACAATACTATATTGATAGATACAACAATGAGGTATCTTACAAAAAATGGTTTGATACAAACTTCCCAGGCTATACAATATTTGAAGCCGTTGGAGTAGAAGAGTCAGATGAAATACAAGAGCCAGATGAAATAGATGAACCAGAAGTAATGGTTGGCGTTTGTGGCCCAGGAACTGTTTTAGTTGATGGATATTGTGAGGCGGAAGAAAGTAAATCTGGAGGTGGATGTCTAATTGCGACTGCTACTTTTGGTTCGGAGCTTTCACCCCAAGTACAATCACTACGAGAATTAAGAGACAACACCTTGCTTCAAACCAATTCAGGAAGTTCGTTTATGACTGGATTTAACCAGTTTTACTATTTATTTTCTCCAACAGTAGCAGATATAGAACGAGAAAACCCCATTTTCAAAGAAGCGGTCAAGCTAACTATTACACCGATGATCTCTTCACTCTCTATTCTAAACTATGCTGATATTGATTCAGAACAAGAGGTGCTAGTTTATGGATTAGGCATTATTTTGTTAAACATTGGAATGTATTTTGCACTCCCAACATTTGCAATATTGACAGTTAAACGAAATCTTTGCCATAAATCATCTAGAAACTGATTACAAATTCAATTCTTAGGAGTGATCAGATTCTATTTTTTCTTTCTTCATCCATGTAGTTCTATTTTTATGATCAATTAGTACAATTCCCATTTGTGATATTTGGTCTCTAATTTTATCTGCATCTTGAAACTTTTTTTGTGCTCTTAATAATTCACGATTTAGGATAAGCTTATTTATAGAACTAATTTCCGTTTCTGAAATTTTTGGAAGTATTAAACCTAAGATGGTTGCCATTTTTTCAAAATGTGGTAGTGCAACGTTAGCAATTGATTTTGTAAGAGAATCAGATGCTGCAAGTTGATTTATTTGATTTACAAATTTAAAAAATGCAGATAAAGCTAAATGCGTATTGAGATCATTTTCTAATGCAGAATCAAACTCTTTTTTGGATTCAGAAATAATATTTTCAATTTTTGTTGTATCCTCATTTTCTATTGATAGTTTCATTTCATAATAAGCGGATTCTATCTGTCTCCATTTTATTATGTTTTCTTGTAGCAATTCTTCTGAATAATCTATAGGTTTTGAGTAATGCCCAGACAAACAAAATAATCGGATAATATTTGGACCCCAATTTTGTAATACATGTCGTATTGATTTGATATTGCCCTTTGATTTTGACATTTTTTCTCCATTTATTGTAATCATTCCTACATGCATCCAAATTTTTGCAAATGGTTTTGAAGTATACGATTCTGATTGAGCAATTTCATTTTCATGATGTGGGAAAATCAAGTCTCTTCCACCTCCATGAATTTCAAAATTTTCTCCAAGATATTTGATGCTCATAGATGAGCATTCAATATGCCAACCAGGCCTGCCTCTGCCCCAAGGGCTATCCCATGATGGATCTTCATTTGAGAATTTCCATAAAGCAAAATCAAGTGGATCGTTTTTTGCTTGATCTACTTCTACTCGTGCACCTGCCAAAAGATCATCTGTTTTTTTCTTTGATAGTTTTCCATATTCAGGAAATTTTAAAACAGAAAAATAAACTCCATTTTTGGAAACATAAGCAATTTTTTTTTTGAGCAAATCTTGAATTAAATCCTGCATATCTTGTATGTGCTCTGTGGCCTTGGGATATCTTGTTGCACGAAGAACATTTAGATCATCAAAATCGTTATAGTAATTTTCAATATATCGAGAGCTAATAGCTGAGGCACGAACATTTTCTCGTTTTGCTCTATTGATAATTTTATCATCAACATCAGTAAAGTTTTGTATAAATTCTACCTCTATCCCCTTTGATTCTAGATATCGACGTAAAACATCAAAAACAATTATTGTTCTTGCGTGACCGATGTGTGATTCATCATAAACTGTAACTCCACATAGATAGATTCTAACTTTGCCAGAAATATCAAGTTCTTTTTCATTCTTACTTAAAGTATCTAGGATCTTCATTTTTTAATTCCTCATTTATCATGGCCTTGCTGCAGTTATCCTCTTATGTTCGCTGGTTTTGTATAGTTGGTAGATTTTATCAACAGTCTTCTTTTCAATATTTGTAGCTTTAACTGTTTCCTCGATTGATAATTTTTTATCAAATATACAATATAAAATTGAATCAACCTCTTCATACTTGACACCGATTTCTTCTTCTGCGATATGCCCTTTCCATAAATTTGGACTACTTTTTTGTGTGATGATCAACTCTGGAACCCCCAGAAATCTTGCAAGCTCTCTTACTTGAGTTTTGTAAAGTGAAACAATAGGAAGAATATCAGCACTCCCATCGCCAAATTTTGTAAAGTAACCAATAAGAAATTCACTTTTATCACTAGACCCAACAACTAGTAAATTTTTTGAATTTGCATAATAATAAAGTAGATTTGCTCTAACACGTGCTCTTAAATTTCCTAATGCCCGTTCATTTGGTTCTATGTATTTTGCATACTCTGAAATTATAAGATTAATGTCAAGTAGTTTGTATTCAATTCCTAATTTTTCAATAATTTTTAGTGCCTCTTCAGTTTCCTTTTTTGGAGATATTTTTGTGTCTGGCATTATCAAAGCAAGTGTTTTATCTTTTAAAACTCTGGCACAAAGATACGTAATTACCGAAGAATCAATTCCGCCACTTAGCCCCAAAATTACTCCATTTGTATTATTTATTGCAACTTGGTTTTTAAGAAAATCCTCTATTTTTTTTGTAAGAGCAGCATAGTCCTGATTTTTAATCTCGTCAAGTAATTTTTCGTTCACTAATTTTGTTTAAAACAGGTTTACCATAAAAGTTATGTCAAAAGAGACTCATATGCCAATTTCACTAAATCACTTTACTAATAAAACGGGGCACTTTGCATTTATCCCCACAGTACTTGAAACTCTTCCCATTAACATTTCCTTCCACATTGCATTGCCTTTTGTTCCCATAACAACTAGGTCTATTTTTTGGGAATCAATCAAAGAAAGAATAGACTCTGAAACATTTTTTGATGGAATTATTGTATAATCTAATGGAATTTTGAATTTTTTTGCTTGAATCTGCAACTTGGCTATTCCCTTTTTCAATATATCGATACTGCTAAGTGACATTGATTTTTCACGACTAGGCGTGTCATTTACCCAGCTTCTCTGAAGATCCTTGTTGACTATTGATACTACACATATAGAGGCTGCATACAATTTTGCAATCGTTAATGCTTTACCAAAAACTATTGGTGCATGTTTTGCATCATTAAATGGAACAAGGATTCTCTTAACGGATTGCTGTTCTGAGACATTACAATTGTCCAAATCTTTACAAATTATACCGGCCATTTGTATAAATTACATATATCCAAAAATCCTTAAGAATATTTGTATGTTCAACCTTCAAAACAACTCTGAAAATTCTTAATTCCATCCTTAATTAGCTCTTCTTTAATCATAATTTTTTTAGCTTAATGTTATCTCAAATTCTAAACATCAACGTAGATTCCATCATTTCGTGCTTCAACTTTGTATGTTTGAAGTGTTACGTCTTTTAGATAATCTATTAATTTACCGGTTTTGATGTTATAATGCCAAAAGTGGAGAGGGCATTCTACAATATCTCCATCTAATTTACCTGGAGCAATATGCCCATCCTGATGAACGCAAATGGCATCGATACCGTGATAGCCATTCTGATTGAATATCGCAATTTTTTTATCATCCACATTAAACTCCCTTCCTTTTCCAACTGCAATCGAATCTTTTTCAGCAACTTTTTTCCATGCCATCTAAAAATTTACTAAACTTGTCACATATTTAGATTCTTATAATATTATGATAGAATTTTATAGTACGGATCAACTGGAATGAAACATTGAGTAAAATTAAGAATCCAAAACTCGCAAAACAAGGAAAACTTTCCTATGAGTGGGCAAGAAGTCACATGCAGATACTAGACAATACTCTAAATCGTTTAAAAAAATCTAAACCTCTCAAAGGAGTAACATTGGGATTTTGCTTACATATTACCAAAGAAACTGCTGTCTTGTTAATGGGAGCAAAAGAGCTTGGCGCAAATGTTGCTGCTTGTGGAGGAAATCCATTAACTACACAAGATGATGTCGCCGCATTTTTAGCATCACAAGGAATTCACACGTATGCATGGGCTGGTCAAACAGCAAAAGAATATGATTGGTGTATTCAGCAAGTTCTCAATCATAAACCACAAATTCTTACCGACGATGGTTCTGATTTGAACATCAAAGCTCACTTTGGAAAACAAAATCAATCATTGAAGATCTTAGGAGCTACAGAAGAAACTACGGCAGGTGTTAATAGAATAAAAGCAGTTGAAAAACAAGGAAAACTTCGTTATCCTGTTATTTCAGTTAATGATGCTGATACCAAACACATGTTTGATAATAGATATGGAACTGGACAGAGTACCATTGACGGTTATCTTAGAGCAATGAATCTACTGTTTGCCTCAAAACGTGTTGTAGTTGTTGGGTATGGTTGGGTAGGCAAAGGAGTTGCAGCACGTTCGCATGGAATGGGTTCAAAAGTTATTGTTACTGAAGTGGACCCAGTAAAAGCACTTGAGGCTCATATGGATGGCTATGAAGTAATGCCTATGGCAGAAGCTGCAAAAATTGGTGATATTTACATAACTTGTACTGGGATGACTAGTGTAATTAGAAAAGAGCATCTATTGAAGATGAAAGATGGTGCAATTGTTGGAAACGTGGGTCACTTTGATGTTGAAGTCGATGCTGACTTTTTGCTTAAAAAATCAAAATCAGTTAGAGAAATTCGTCCAAATCTAGATGAATGTACTCTAAAAAATGGGAAGAAGATCTATCTTATTGGTAAAGGCAGAATTGCAAATCTAGTTGCTGCAGAGGGACATCCAGCCGAGGTTATGGCTCAGTCATTTTCAAACCAACTTGGTTCAATTCTGTATATCCTCAAAAATCATAAAAAAATGGCAAATAAAGTCATCCCAGTTCCAAAAGAAATTGACAGACAAATTGCATTTGATGCATTAAATGCAATGAATGTAAAAATAGACAAGCTCACAAACGAGCAACTCAGATATATGAATAGTTGGAATTAAATGGAACAGATAATCTCTATCCAAAACTCGTAACTGATAATCTAGATCAACAAGTGCATAAACAGTTTATTTGATGAATTTTTATCCAAGACAAGGTTCCGTACTGATAACTCTCAAGCTCGTGCCTTTGAACAATTCTCGTTCAGTACGGAGCACTCTTTAGGTTATACTTAAGTTAGTTAATATTCAGAAATGCAGTATCATGAGGGATAAAGCAATCATTACCAGTGCTCTTCCATATTCCAATGGGGAGATCCATTTAGGGCATGTTGCATCAACCTATTTGCCTGCTGACGTTACAACTAGATTTCTTAGACAAAAAGGTGTTGAGGCATATTATATTTGCGCATCAGATGACTATGGAACCCCGATTCTTATTCAATCTGAGAAGGAAGGAAAGAGTCCAGAAGAATATGTTGCCTACTGGAATAAGCGTGATTTTGAGGATTTTTCTGCATTTAACATTGCGTTTGATCTTTTCTACAAAACCAGCTCAAAAGAAAATATTGCCTTTGTTCAAAGTGTTTTCAAAAAATTGCAAGATGCAGGACATATTTATGAATCAGAAATTATCCAATTCTATTGTAATAACGATAAAAAGTTTCTTCCAGACCGCTATGTAATAGGAACTTGTCCCTATTGCAAAGCAGAAGACCAATATTCAGATTTATGTGAAAAATGTGGTCGTGTACCAGAAGAAATTGAAAACCCACACTGTTCTATTTGTGGCCAAACTCCTGTAAAAGAAAAAACCAAACATTATTTTTTCAAGCTGAAAAATTTTTCAGAACAACTTAACAAATATCTTGATAATGCACCCTATCTTCAAAAAGATGTAAAAAAATATGTTCAAAATTGGATAAACTCTGGATTAATTGACTGGGATATTACTCGTGATATTTCTTGGGGCGTTCCAATACCTGGTTCTCAAGGACAGGTATTTTATGGCTGGTTTGATAATCATCTCGCTTACATTTCTACTGCTTTGAAATTTCTTAATGATAAAGGAATTGATGGTAAAGAGTTCTGGAATTCAGCCGATGTTTATCATTTTATTGGCAAAGACATTGTTTACCATCACTATTTGTTTTTGCCTGCAATGCGAATTGGAATTGGAGAAGAATACAAACTTCCTGATTATATTCCTACTAGAGGACATCTTACATTACAATCAAAAAAGATTTCAAAAAGCAGAAATTGGTATATTGGGCTAAAAGAATTTCTTAAATATTATCCTACGGATTATTTGAGATTTTATCTAATCGCCATCAATCCATATTCCCAAGATGACATTAATTTTGATTGGGATGAATTTGCTACGAAAATTAATTCAGAACTTATAGGTAATTTAGGAAATTTTGTTAACAGAGCATTAGGATTTACAAAAAAGAGCTTTGGTGGTAAAATTCCAACTGTGGACGAACCTGATCAATTAGATAAAGATGCACAAGAAAAGATCCAAAATTTTTCACAAGATGTAAGTAGCTTGATGGAACAAAACCATTTGGACCGAGCATTGAAAAAAATTCTAGAATTTTCTGCTCACTTTAACCAATATTTTCAACATAAGGAACCCTGGAAAAATGGAAAAGGAACCAATACCTGTGTTTATCTTTCAGCTAACGCTGTACGTAGTATTGCCATAGCACTATATCCGTTCATTCCCGAATCTGCACAAAAAATCTGGATTCAATTGGGAATGGAAGGCAATGTTTCAGAACAAAGTTGGGATTCAATGTCTAAATTATCAATAAAAGATGGACATACTCTAGGAATTCCATCTCCACTATTTGTAAAGGTAGAAGAATCTGATATTGAAAAACATAAGAAAAAGTTAGGAAATAAAAACTAAGTTGAAAACAAAAAATATCCCAAGAATTTCTACAAGGGGTTATTATGATTTATCTAATGGGAAAAAAATCAAAAATAATTCATATTATCTCTATCCAAAAAAAAGTTTTCAAACCTTATCAGGAAAAAAAGAACTCGTAATCGTTATTCATGGACTGCGTAATGATAAAGCAGGTGCAATTCAGAAGTTTATGATTGCACAAAAACGACTAAAGCAATTAGAATACATTCATCCAGTTATAGGATATAGTTACGACTCTAATACCAAAGGCGCACACATGAAAAAATCTGCATTAAAGGCACTTCATGTTGGTCAAAAAATCGCCAAAGAAAATGGATGCAACCTTTCAAAATTCATAATTGATTTTAAGAAAAAAAATCCAAATACAAAGATTAGATTAATCGGTCATTCACTTGGCACTGAAGTCATTTTGAGTGCAATCAAAAAACTAGCATATAGTTCTAAAAATCAAGGTATTGTGGAGAGCGTTTATTTTTTTGGTTCATCACTCCCGAGTGATATTCTTGGAATTAAAAAATATGGAAAAGTCTTACAAAAAATTATTCGAAATAGAATTAAAAATTACTACAGTCCAATTGATGAAGTTTTAAAACAATCTCATAAAGACGGTTCGGTAAAAAATCCTTTAGGATACCTTGGAATTACAGGTAAAACAATACCAAAAATTATTCAAATTAGAGTTTATCCAAAAAATCATAGGTTTGTAAGCTATGTCACTATGTTGAAATCATTTCCATAATCTGTTGAATAAAACCAACGCTTAAAATGAAATCAATCAATACATAAAATACATGGTCAAGTCTGTTAACTTTGTAGTATTAGGCGAACAATCAATTGCCAATGATTTTGGTAAAAAAGGAACCTCTACAGATATGACTTTATTTGATAAAAAAGAATCTGATATAATTAGAACCTGGATTACGCCAAATGGATTTCCTGATAAAATACAACCATTATTTCAAGCAATTAACCTAGCAGAATACGTAATATTCTATATTGGTTCATTGGACAAGTTTACTGGAGAACAAATAATCGCACTAGATGTGTTAAAGAAAAAAGAAGGAATTATCAGCCATACATATGAAGTGGATGAAAATAGATTGTCTGCTATGATTAAAGGTACAGTTTTAGAACATTACAAACGTGTTTCATCTTCTGATATCAAACAAGAAATTAACAAACTAGAACCTATAACAAAAGAAGGCAAAACCAAAATTGTAATTGATCATTGCTTTGATGTCAAAGGAGTTGGTACTGTAGTGTTAGGAAAAGTAACTCAAGGAAAGGTAAAGCAATACGATAATCTAAAATTATTTCCCAATGGAACAGATGTTATGATCAAATCAATTCAAATGCACGATGATCCTGTAGAAGAAGCAACATCTCCTGCCCGAGTAGGACTATCAGTAAAAGGCATCACAGTCGATGATGTAACTAGAGGAGATTATTTGTGCCAAGATGATTTACAAAACATCCAGTCTGAGCTAGAACTTAACTTTATTCAAAATCCTTTCTACAAAAGTACAATATCCGAAAACCAGATGTGCCTTGTAAGTATTGGAATGCAAATCAAAGCTGCAAAATTCAAATCAATTAAACCCTTTACATTGCAACTCGACAAGCCTGTTGTATGCGATAAAAACGAAATCTGTATTATTTTAAAACCTGAGTCTCCTACTGTCAGAATCCTTGGCAGTGGGAAGATTTTGTAGGGTTTTTACCAATCTGGAACTCTTTACTAGAGTAATTTTCCCTCCTCCTTTAGTAAAATAATGACTTTTGTTCCTTAATGGGGCAGAAATCAAGAATTCTCTTTGCAATAGTAATTGCTTTGACCGTAGGAACAGTTACCTCAATTACTTTGGCTTTTGCCGATGAGAATAAAAATTCATCAAATCCTTTGAATATGATTTTTAGTTTTTTTCAAGAATTAAAATATGGACTAATACCAGACAAAATGCCTTCACTAACTCCAGAAATCAATTCAGCGGCAATTATTTTTCAGCTCAAAGATGAAGTTGAAGATCTAAAATCTAGATTAAATTCTCTTGAAAACCCTGCAAAAATTTACTCTACTGAACTCTATCCTGTCACTGACATTGATTGTAGTAGTCGTAATATGGTGGAGGCATTTCTAAGTGGTTGGTGTCCACATCAGAGCAGAAGTATTTACTTTATTGAAGATGCCCGTATTCAAAAAGAATCAGTTATTGCAATTACGCTTGACCAAAAATATGATGGTGAAATAGTAGAACAAAGTGTTTGTGGAGTCATTAACCAAGATGTATTTAATTTTAGCTTTCAAGATGAAAAAACAGGAAAGATAAAACTACTTGAAGACTTGCACGGATTTATTATGAAATGTGATCAAGGTCCTATAGATAGTCATTCTGTATTGAAATATACGATTATCAATACCTAAACAGAACTTACACATTTAATTAAATCAAAATTAATCTAAAGATATGCGCGGTTTAATGATGGGAAGATTTCAACCATTTCATTTAGGTCACTTAGAACTAGTTAAACAAATTCTAAATGAATGTGATGAAATAATAATTGCCCTTACTGGTTCGCAATTCAATTACATTGAAAAAGATCCTTTTACATCTGGTGAAAGAATAGAAATGATTCATCAAACACTAAAAGAAAATAATATAGATCTTGACAGATGCTATATTATTGCGGTTGAAAACCAATTCAATGTAGCAACCTGGGCATCCTATCTAAAATCTTCTCTGCCGCATTTTGACAAGGTATACAGTGGTAATGATTATGTTATAATGCTATTAGGAGATTTTGGATATCAAGTAGTTTCTCCTAAATTTCTAGATAGAACGCAGTACAATGCTACAAAAATTAGACAAATGATAGGAAATGACAAAGAATGGGAAAAACTTGTTCCTTCTGCAGTTTCTAAATTTATTAAAAATATTAATGGTGTAAGGAGAATTAAGACAATATTGAAGACTGATACCAAACCTCGGGAGTTTTAATTGAAAGGATTGAGGGCATGTCCTATTTGTCCTGGTTGTGGATCTAAAAAATTTGAGCGCCTTGATAATAAAAATGTCAAAGTAAGATGTTTAACTTGTAATAAGATCATATCAATCTGATCCCACTATCTATTCTGATTGAAAAGTAGAATTTGATAGAATGATCTATAAAGGATGAATTTTTCAGTCATATTATGGCAAAAAAATGGTGGGATGGAGTAGAAAACCTAGAATTTGATATAGAATCAATTGATTATAGAAAGTATCTAAATTGTCCAGCTTGTAAAAAAGTAGAGCTTTATTGCCCTGAGCATAGAAAAGAAGTTGAAATACTCATCCAGTCAAATACTCGAAACATATTCAAATAAACCATTCAAAGTAAAAATAAAAAAGAACGAGTTACAAATGAAACACAACTACCAGGCATGTTAGGTAACAGCGTAATTCTCGTTCAATATTATCATGTACAAAGAAATACATAAGAAATTGTTTGTAATTTTTCCCAAACAGCGCCTTAGTAAATTTCTTCATTAAAAAAACTATGAAGTAAAGAAATCCTGTTTAGCAAAAGCACTGTTAATTTTTTTTATGGCTTCATCATTTGTTATATGACCTAAATTCCAATTGAGCACAACCTCAGCAACATCATTTAAAATGAATGTAACTTTTTCTTGAAATTTGTTTTCTTTGATTACTCGAGCCATCTGAGTTAATATCGTTGTAAAATTAGTTAAGAAATTGTTTGTAATTTTTTCCAGACATTTCAAAGCCAAAAGACTTTAAATTTGCAATAATTTGATGGCTAGCATGGCAAAAATTTGGAAAGATGACGATGTAAGCCTAGATCCTATCAAAAATCAGGTTATTGCTGTCATTGGGTATGGAATTCAAGGTAATGCTCAAGCAAATAACATGAAGGATTCTGGTCTAAATGTAATTGTTGGATTAAAAGAAGGGGGCTTTAGCTGGAAAAAAGCCCAAGATGATGGCCATAAAGTAATGCCAGTGGCAAAAGCCTGCCAAGCGGCAGATATCATTCATGTCTTAATACCTGATATGGTTCAAGCCAAAATTTACAAAGAAGAAATTGGACCACATCTATCTGAAGGAAACGCACTTTCTTTTTCTCACGCTGCGGCAATTCATTGGAAATGGATTGAAGCCCCAAGTAATGTAGATGTTATTATGGTGGCACCAAAAGGACCTGGTTCTAAAGTAAGAGAAACATATCTTGATGGATTTGGAACACCTTCAATTGTTGCTGTCAATCAAGATTATACAAAGACTGCATGGGATAGAACATTAGGAATTGCAAAAGCAATTGGTAGTACAAGAGCTGGAGTGATACAAACTACTTTCAAAGAGGAAGTTGAGACGGATTGGTTTGGTGAACAAGCTGATCTATGCGGTGGTTCAGCTTCGATGATAACTAATGCATTTGAAACACTTGTCGAAGCTGGTTATCAACCAGAAATTGCTTACTTTGAAGTTTTACACGAGTTAAAATTAATTGTAGATATGATTCAGCGCTATGGGATTGGTGGAATGTATAGGCGAGTTAGTGAAACTGCAAGATATGGCGGTCTTACACGTGGACCAGTTGTAATGAACAAAGAAAATAAAGAACAAATGAAAAAAGTTTTGAGTCAGATAAAGGATGGTACTTTTAACGAAGAGTGGTTAAGTGACTATAAAAAAAATGGTAAAAATGCTTTTGATCGTTATATGAAAGCGCTAGAATCCCATCAAATTGAACAAGTTGGCAA
>Ga0209541_10001292_pt1 | contig 50179 bp, 44 predicted proteins | sample RifCSPlowO2_01_FD_184027 | JGI IMG/M metagenome (GOLD analysis project Ga0209541, IMG submission 184027) | Groundwater microbial communities from Rifle, Colorado - Rifle CSP2_plank lowO2_0.1 (SPAdes) (version 2) | ecosystem: Environmental > Aquatic > Deep subsurface > Groundwater | place... | reverse complement strand
ACCCATCTTCAGCACGCCTCCAGTCGGATAACTCTGAGGCGATTCCAGAAGCGGCTAAAGCACGCTTCTAAAACCTTCGCCTTGCTCCTAGAGTTATCCTACCTCAGCTAAATTCGCTCCTCTGATAGCCCAATGATGGACTCCGTCCAGATATTATATCATTGGGCTATCTCGGAGTCTCAATTGCTTCAGATTGGGTTAGGGCTTTGCTAATATATATAATCAAAACCCTTTCCGTATCATTTTCGAAACCGTTGCGGGAGGGATAGGTATAAACAATGATTGATAAACCGACAGGAAAGCGGGAACTGACCGAAGGGAATTCACGAAGGCTTCCGGAGGTTTTCAATCATTGTTTGTCTATCCCGGAGCATAGGCAGAGAAAATGATGAGGAAAGGGGTTTGTCTACCATTGAGGTTGGGCAACCGACCCTCTTGCTTTTCGGAGCCTAATTTGATAATATTCAGCAAGTTATGTCAGGTAGTGAAACTTCAAGTTTCGATTATGTTCCACTATGTTTATGTTATAGAAAATGACAAGAATGGCAGTATTTATATAGGTTATACCAAGAATTTAGAGGGTAGATTAAAGGAACATAATCGAGGACTTAATTTTTCGACTAAACCACTCATGCCCTGGCATATTATATATTGTGAAGTTTGTCTTATGGAGAGCGATGCTCGACGTAGAGAAAAGTATTTAAAGACAAACCAAGGAAGCAGACTACTTAAGCGTAGGCTTAAAGATTATTTTTATAGTCGAAAAACTTCTTGAAGTTCTACTACCTGATATGTCAGACACAGATAAGCAAAATTACGAACTGGCCTTCCATATTACTGCCAATCTTGAAGATGCAGATGTTCAGAAAAATAGGCAGGATTTGGAAAAAATAATCACTTCCCATGGGGGAGTTGTTTCGTTTGCTAAAGACCCTGATAAAATCAGGCTTGCTTATCCGGTCAAACATGAGACGTCAAGCTATTTTGGTTATTTTAACTTTATTCTTGAAACTCCGGAATCCGTTGATCAGATAAGAGATGAAGTTAAGATGAATAATAATATTTTAAGATTTTTAATCCTTAAGCACGAATCCAGACCGAAAGCAGAAAAAGAAGATATGATTCGCAGAATGGCTCAGGCAGAGAGAAGAAAGCAAAGGGCAGCTAAGGATCCCGAAAAAACTGCAGGTCAGAAGGCAGAAACCAAGATGGGCAAGGAAGATGAAAAAGCTTTGGACAGTAAGTTAGAGGAGATACTGGAGAAGATATAAATAATTAGTAAGTAGAACGTAGTAAGTAGAAAGTAGTTTTTAAAACCACCTTCCACATTCCACATTCTACGCTCAAACATTGAATCTAAATAAAATCTTTTTAATCGGACGATTGACCCAAGATCCTGAAACAAGATCAACCCAGACCGGACAGACCGTGACGACTCTTAGGATGGCAACGAATAGAGTTTGGAATGATAAATCCGGTCAAAAACAAGAAGCGGTTGAATATCATACTGTTGTTGCTTGGGCTCGTTTGGGAGAAATTGCTGCCCAATATCTGAAGAAAGGCGGATTGGTTCTTATCGAAGGAAGAATACAAACACGATCTTGGTTAGATAAGGAGAATAATAAAAGATACACCACTGAGGTCGTAGCCGAGAGCCTTCAACTTGGGCCAAGGTCAGCTAGCGCGTCTGGAGAATATAATAGAGAGCCGATGGCACCAAGATCATCAATGAATGATATGAAGAAACCTTCACCGGTTATTCGTGATGTAGAAATACCGATAATAGGCGAAGACGAGCCCCTTAGTATGGGAGTAGAAGAAAGCGAGATGAAAGTGAATAAAGAGGATTTACCTTTTTAATAGAACTTAGTACTTAGAATTTAGAACTTAGAGAATTAAAAACTAAGTTCTAACGGCTAAGTTCTAAAAACTAAATTGGAGTGCAATTTGTGTAACGACAACGTAATAAGAATAGATTATAAGAATAAAGAATTTTTAAGGAAGTTTATTACTTCCCAGTTTAAGATTGCAACATCCAGGCGCAATGGACTTTGTTCAAGGCATCAGCGACAAATTTCCAATGCCGTAAAGAATGCTCGTTATATGGCTCTAATCCCATACACCAGACTCCAAGTAGAAAAAAGAAAGTCAGTATAAAAAACGTCCCGCTAAGCGGGACCGTTTTTTATTTGCCAATTAGGATTTCTATCCGTTCGATAAGCTTAGGATTGAAATTCTCATTTTCCAATTAGAATTTCAACCACATCGCCTTCCTGAATAATATAGTCGCGACCGACGGTTCGGATGAGACCTTTTGAGCGGGCGTTAGCATGACTTTCTGCTCCGAGTAAGTCTTTCCAGTTAATCACCTCGGCTCTAATAAAAAGTCTTTCAAAATCGGTATGAATTGCCCGAGAAGCTTTGGGTATCGGATCGCCGATATGAGTCGTCCAGGCTCTTGTTTCATCTTCGCCGGTTGTTAAAAATGTCAGAAGACCAAGAGTCTCGTAACCTATTTTGACAAGTGTATCCAATCCGCTTTCAGGTAAATTAAATTCAGCTAAGAACTCTTTTTTTTCATCGAGTGTAATATCGGAGAGGGTAAGCTCAAGTTTATTGCACATCACAACGAAAGGGGATTTACCTGCCTGCGCAGGCAGGCCGATTGCATTCAATAATTTTTCATCCGGTGTCCATTTATCTGTAAGTTGATTCTCTGAAACATTTATCACATAAATAAACTTTTTAGCAGTAAGAAGGCTCAATTCCTTAGCTAGCTGGTCTTCGTTCTCATTTAAATCTAGTTTCGATATTATTCTGCCAGAATCTAGTTGTTGCTTAAATTTTGCCAATATAATTAAGTCAGCCGTTGCTTTCTTGCCTTCAGGGGTAGGAGTCTTGGATTCTTTTTCTGATTTTATTATTCTTTTCTCTACGGTTTCTATATCGGCAAAGATAAGTTCGGTGTTTATAATTTCAATATCTTCGGCTGGGTTAATTCGATTGTGCACGTGGGTAATATTTGTATCTTCGAATGCTCGGACAACTTGAGCAATAGCATCTACCTCGCGTATATTAGCTAAAAATTTATTTCCCAATCCTTCACCCTGAGATGCTCCTTTTACCAGACCCGCAATATCGGTAAATTCAACTGTGGCATATATTTTCTTTTTTGAATTAGACATTAATGTTAAAGCATCTACTCTTTGGTCTGGAACCTCAACCACCCCCACATTCGGATTGATTGTAGTAAAGGGATAATTTTGTATATCAACAGCGACATTTGTTAATGCCTTAAAAAGGGTACTTTTACCCACATTTGGTAGCCCTACGATGCCGATACTTAGTGACATGGCTTTATACTAACAAAAAATAGGGAAAAACCAAGATTGTCCGCTAGCTGATAGGAACTGTTACTGATTACGGTAACCTATTTATTGTCTAACCGTACCTTTCTCGGTAACAGCATTTGTTAGCTAAAAGGACGTATTGATATTCGGTTTGGACTGTTGTATTATGTCGCTTAGTTACCTTCTTATGAAGGAGTAATATGTTAAAACAACCTTACTGTAAGAATCCTGTTAGAGTTGAAAATGTTAACTCTTTGAATGAAGTCTTGGTGTCAGCAGTTGTTACTTGGGGTCTTCACAACTCAGTATGTTGGCAGGATAGAGTTGAGGCTGGATTTAGATTTGATACGTATTCGGTAGTGGGATCTTGGCATGATGTAGACCCACTAGTTAAATGTGGCTTGTGCTTCAAGCGTATTTGCGAAGCACTTCCTGCGGATGAGGTCGATGCCTATAATCGCGGTCTGGGCATTAAAATTAAGAGGATATACAAAGGCGCCTAACTAGCGCTTTTTATTACCCAAATAAACCAAATCTGACGTTGTGTATTAAAAGTGAGTTCGGTGAATTGTTCGCCAATCCGTCAGCTGGCGGATGCTCGGGAAGTTTTATCTTGAACGAGAGGGGATAAATATCTAACTATATAAAAGTACTAACTTTTGACTAACTATATATAGTTTGATATAATGGGTTTTAGGATGAAAATACAGGAAAAGCTACAACTTATCTTAAAGCTTTCAGGATTAACCCAACAGGAACTAGCTGGGCGTTTAGGTGTGACCTTTGCAGCCTTAAATCGCTGGATTAACGGCAAGGCAGTTCCTAGATTTAAAGCTCAGGAAAAGATCGATGAATTATATAAAGAATTCTCTGGTGAAAAACAGGTTCCGAAGACTGTTATTGAAGCAAAGAAGGGCATAATTTTAAAAAACCAGAAAGACCACGCCGATATTATCAAGGAGATTTTAAATAACCCCGATATTCGAGATCAGTTCTACTTGTCTCTAACATATAACTCCAATCGTATAGAAGGCAGTACTTTATCAGAAAACGAGACTGCGGCTATTATGTTTCAAAATGTAGCTTTACCCGACAAAGCATTAGTTGAACAATTAGAAGTTAAGAATCATCAAGCTGCTTTAAGGTATTTGTTCCAGTATTTAGCCGAGGACCAACCATTAGATGAGGAGTTAATTTTTAAATTGCATAGTATTCTTATGAATGCTATTAAACCCGACGCCGGAAATTATCGCTATCATAGAGTGAGGATTATGGGTACAGATGTGCCCACCGCCAACTACCTAAAAGTTCCTGAATTGATGAAAGAATTAGTTGGAGATATAAGCAAAAAAACCAAAGATATTTTTAGCCAGATTGCCGATATTCATAGCCGATTTGAAAAAATCCATCCTTTCAGCGACGGCAATGGTCGTATTGGCAGACTACTGATGCATGCCATGAGTTTAAGTAGAAACTTAGCCCCAGTAGCTATCTTACAGGAAAAAAGGCGATTATATACTACTTATCTAAATAAGGCTCAGATGAAAGATGATATCAGCTTATTAGAGGACTTTGTGTGTGATGCGATACTAGAAGGTTATCGTATTCTCGAACGTAAATAAACTAAAAGTGATCTCTAGGCATCGTTCGCCAATCCGCCAGCTGGAGGATTGGAGGAGACTATGGGAGTTTTATCGTAAACGAGGGACTGGTATGTCTCGCTTTTCTGGTCGTAGGCACGATAGTCCACAGCAGTACTCAAAGAGACTGGTGGTATTTGCTGATAGGGTAGAATAGTGGTGGGGGTGGATTGTTAAAATTGATGTGGAGAAAAAAGAGAAAGAGGTGAATGACGAAAATATAGGTATTTGTTATAATATAATTATGTCAACGAAATTTGAGAAAATTTTGAATTATCGAGTTCTTTTAATTAAAAAATATGAATAATTTACTACAAAAAATAGAAGATGTGCCTCGGGATAAAAAGCTGGTAATATTTGATCTCGACGGAACATTGGCAGAAAGCAAAGCAGATATTGACGATGAAATGGCCGGGCTTCTTAAGGACTTACTCGATAAAAAACTCGTCGCGGTCATCGGAGGAGGAAAATATGAATTATTTCAGCGCCAGCTTTTATCTAAATTAAATGTGTCAGTAGATTTATTAAAGAAGCTTTTTTTATTTCCTACGACATCGACTGTATTTTATCGCTATGAAAGTAATGGATGGGAACAGGTATATGCCCAAAATCTTTCTGAAGAAGAAAGAAAGAGGGTTTTTGATGCCTTTGATAAAGTATTTTCCGAACTCAACTATCATCCGGAGGATGTATATTGGAAAGTAGTAGAGGATAGGGGGTCTGAAATAACTTTCTCAGCGCTTGGCCAGAATGCTCCTATAGATTTAAAAACCGAGTGGAAAGAAGAGGATGCTGAACTTAAACTTAAAATAGTAGAAATATTACAAAAATATCTGCCGGATATGGAGGTCAGGGCTGCCGGATTTACTTCAATTGACATAACCCGCAAGGGGATTGATAAAGAGTATGGTATAAGGCAAGTTGAAAAATATTTAGGTATCTCCATTAAGGATATGCTTTTTGTCGGGGATTCTTTGTTCTCCGGAGGCAATGACTCAGCAGCTCTTCGCGCGGGAGTATTGTGTTTTGAAGTCGGCGGGGTAGAGGATACTAAAAAGCTTATAGAGTATCTTTTGGCAGATTAGATTCCCATTTTTTCTTTGACTTCGGAGAGAGTTTTGTCCGCGATGGCGCGGGCTTTTTCTTCAGAGGAGGTAAGTATTTTTTCAACTTGGCTCATATCTTTTTCAAATTCTTTTCTGCGGGATTGGAACGGTTTTAAGAATTCAATCACAACTTCAGCTAAATTAGATTTAAAATCAACATATGACTTACCCCCATATTCTTTTTCTATTTCTTTCACTCCCTTGTTGGTTAGCAGGGAATAGATGGTTAATAAATTAGAGATTCCCGGTTTTTCTTTCTCGTCAAATTTAATTTCTTTGCCTGAATCGGTGGTAGCCGATTTAAGTTTTCTCAGGATATCATCAGAAGAATCTGTTAGAGCAATACCACTATCTCCTGTTTTAGACATTTTTTTTGTCGGATCTTGAAGGGACATTATTCTGGCTCCTTGAGTAATATGAGCTTTTACATTTGGAAAGATTTCGCCAAAAACATGATTAAATCTGGCACCAACTTCGTTGGCGAGATTAAGGTGTAATAATTGATCTTCACCGACAGGAACAAGTGTAGATTTATAAAGTAGTATGTCGGCGGCCATAAGTACGGGATAGGCGAGAAGGGCAAGATTATTTTGATAGCTTTTTGAATTTTCTTCTCCGGAATGTTCTACTTGTTCAACTTTCTCTCTGTAATTAGGTAATCTATCCAGCCAACCAACGGGGGTAATTGTATTAAAAATCCAAGCCAGTTCGGTATGTTGGGGAACTTTGGATTGGCGAATAAGGAGAGTTTTTGAGGGGTCTATTCCTGCAGCCAAGTAATCCAAAATCACATCCATGACCTGTTGTTGGTAGGTTTTTGGGTCATAGGGGGTGGTTATGCCATGTAAATCAACCACGGCAAAAATAGATTGCTGTGAAGAATCTTGCAATGTAAGCCAGTTTTTTATTGCCCCAAGATAATTACCCAAATGAAGTTTACCCGATGGGCGTATGCCGGAAAAAACTTTAACCATATATGAATATAATATATCAAAAAAATATATTTAACCAGTCCTTGACTGGTGTATATTTTAGGACTAGTATTTCGTAGATGTTCTTTTAAAAAGAGGCGATTTTTATGAGATATTCCGATGAAGAATTGTTGGGTTTTGCAGATACATATCTGGCACACAACTATTCTCCGTTTCCGGTTTTTATCGAACGGGGAGATGGTTGCTGGGTTTGGGACAGAAATAGCAAAAAATACCTTGATATGTTGAGCTGTTATTCAGCTCTTAACTTCGGCCACTTACACCCGAGAATTGTATTGGCTGTACTGGAACAACTTTGTAGGGTTACTACTGTGCCGGGTTGTTTATTGACTGAGGAAAAGACTCTGTTTATTAAGGAATTAACTGAATTTTGCGGAATGGAAATGGTTCTCCCGATGAATACGGGAGCGGAAGCAGTTGAAACTGCATTGAAAATGGCGCGAAAGTGGGGCTATGTTAAAAAGAATATTCCGGAAAATGAAGCAGAAATTATTGTTTTAAAAGATAATTTTCATGGTCGAACAATTACTATTGTTAGTTTTTCGACCGAGTCTCAATACAAAGATAATTTTGGTCCTCATACGCCAGGATTTAAGGTTATTCCATTTGGCGACGCTCAAGCTCTGCGCGATGCTATTACACCGAATACTTGCGCTTTCCTTGTTGAGCCCATTCAGGGCGAAGGTGGAATCAATGTTCCGCCGGACGGTTATTTGAAAGAATGTCTGAATATTTGTCGCGAGAATAATGTTCTATTTATGGCAGATGAAATTCAAACCGGTTTTAGCAGAACCGGAGATAGATTTGCCTGTGATTATGAGGATGTGAAACCGGATGTATATATTTTGGGCAAGGCCTTAGGTGGTGGTGTGATGCCTGTTTCTGCGGTAGTCAGTTCGCGTGAGATTATGGGAGTATATAATCCTGGAGATCATGGGAGCACTTTTGCCGGTAGTCCTTTGGCATGCCATGTTGGTCGAGAAGCATTAAGAATCCATAACGATGAACAGCTGAGTCGCAAAGCATATTTTATGGGTGCATATTTTACTAATAAGCTTAAAGGAATAAAGAGTCCGCATTTGTTAAAAATACGTGGCAGAGGTCTTCTTATTGGATTGGAATTAACACCGGGAAGTCCTAGCGCTCATTCTTTTTGTGAGAAATTGATTGATGAGGGGATTCTTTGCAAGGAAGCCAGAACCGATGTCATTCGTCTTTCTCCTCCTTTGACAATAACGAGCGAGGATATTTATTGGGCGACTGATAAAATAGAGAAAGTTCTTTCGTAGTTTTATAGTGAGCATTATGCTCACTTTTTTGTTGTTTGTCAGTTAATATTATGAATAATTTTATTGACAATTGTCTACACTGCATTAATGAATGTATATGGTATAATTTAAATATATTAATTTAACAAAAATTAAATGGAAAATGACACTGTAAAATTTTAAATTGTCCCGATTGTTTTACAATCGAGGATCCGCGATTGATCGGGATAATTTTAATTTTTGATTTTGCATTATTATCGTACTCCCCACGTTTAGGTTTTTAAAGAATTAATGACAAATTTCCAATGACGAATGACAAATGATACAATCAGATTATGACCAAAGCCAATAAAGAGGCAGTAAAAAAACAGGACGAAATTTTTAAGAAGATGTCAGCTGATAAGAAGCTGGAGCTTTGGGCTGGTTTTTGGTTGTTGGCTAAAGACTTGGTTGGGAAAGAAAAACTATGGAAAAAATCGATCCCCGCTTAATCTTAATACAGGTTGCCAAGATACTCGATGACCTTGAGATACCTTATATAGTTACCGATGGAATTGCGGTGTTAGTATGGGGTAGACCCAGATTTACCGCCGATGTAGATATAATAGTTGAAATGAAAGAATCTAAGGTGGATGTTCTAAAAAATGCACTTATGTCTCTAAGTGAATACGGATATATAGACAGGGACGCGATGATTGAGGCGTTGAAGAACAAAGGAGAGTTTAATTTTATCGATGGCTTTACTGGAGTCAAAGTGGATTTTTGGGTAACAAGGGGTGGGGAATTAGGCCAGCTCGAGTTTAAAAGAAAAAAAATCAAGACAATTTTAAGAAAGAAAGTAAACTTTATCTCGCCAGAGGATCTTATTTTAAGAAAGCTTGTTTGGTACAAAGAATCCCAGTCATCTCGTCACCTAGAAGATGTTCATTCAGTATTAAAAATTTCCAATGATATTATAGATAAGAAATATCTTAAAAAAACAGCGATAAAATTGAATGTATTAGATGAATTAAACAGCTTGCTAAAGGACAATGGAAAATCTAACTAATCTTCCAAATATTAATATCACTCTTTGTTTAAGTTTATAAAATAGCAGTGTGTAGCACGTAGTAGGGTGGATGATAACTAAAAAATCTCCTTCCGCCGGTCGGCGGAGGAGATTTTTTTAGTTGGGAGTTAGATTAATTAGCGTAGGCTATCTGCCTTCTCGGGACCATGGAGTCGCCGGATTGATTGGTTTGTCAAAGGTCATTCCTTGACAAAATCCGGCGACGGTCGAGTGAGTCCCGTCGCTGGAACGGGACGAACGTGTCCCGAAAGGCAGTAGCCGAAAGCGAATTAAACTTCTATTACCACCGGTAATATCATTGGACGCCTTTGAGTTTTTTGGAATAGAAACAGACCGATTTGATTACGGAGCTGGTCTTTGAGATAAGCGAAGTTAGGCTCATATACTCTCTGGTTTTCAACGATATGCTTAACATTTTTACGGACCTGCATCAGAAGGTCTTTATTGTCTTTGAGATATATAAAACCTCGTGAAATTATATCGGGGCTAGCTACTAATTTATGGGCGCCTTGAGATGAATGCTGAACCAGAGCGATAACTACGAACATTCCATCTTCGGCCAGAATTTGTCTGTCACGCAAAACAACATTACCGATATCTCCAACGCCAAGACCATCAACGAAAACATAATCAGATTCAGCTTTTTCGCGGTCAAACCACCATTTATCTTTTTCGATGTGAGTAATAGTGCCGTTGTCAGCAATAATTATATTTTCCGGAAGAATACCCTCAACTTCAGCCATCATTCCGTGATTTATCATCATTGAATACTGACCGTGAATAGGAAGGAAGAATTTCGGTTTCATTAATTGAAGCATCCTTCTAAGGTCTTCTTTACTTCCGTGTCCGCCGGCGTGAATATCAAGCATTTTGTAATTTAAAACCTTAGCCCCATTTCTATAAAGCTGGTCTTTTAGGAATTGAACATCTTTTTCGTTCCCGGGAATAACCGAAGAAGAAAAGACGATGGTATCATTTTTTAGGATGCGGATATATTTGTGATCGCCGTTAGCGATTCTCATCAGAACGGCATTACCTTCGCCTTGAGCTCCAGTAACGACGGCGACAATCTTGTTTCGAGGATAATTATCTATATCATCCATTGATATCTGGGTATCTCTGGCCATCTTGAGATAACCAAGCTTTTTACATATCTCGGTATTAGTTTTCATTGAATAACCGTCGAAAACAATTTTTTTGCCGTGTTTTTCGGAGATTGTGATAATTTGCTGAACGCGGTTGATTAGAGAGGCAAAAGTTCCGAGTATAAGCATGCCGGTTGCTTCCCCGATTATCTTATCAAGGTTTTCAGTGACATCCTGTTCCGATAGGGAGTGACCCTCGTTCTCTGCTCCGGTCGAGTCCGACATAAGAAGATGCACGCCTTCTTCTCGACTCATGCGCTCCATCTCTTCGATGTCAGCTGGTTTATCATTTACCGGGGTATCATCAAATTTAAAGTCGGAAGTATGAACTATATTACCGACAGGAGTTTTAATAACTATCAAAAGGTCATCCGGGATAGAATGGTTTATGCGGAGGACTTTAACGGTAAGCTTGTCGGATATTTTAATTTCTTCACCGGGGTTTATGGTCATTATGTCTACTGGTCTGCGGTCTTTGAATTCTTCAAGACGCTTCATGATGAGGGCTCTTGTCAGAGGAGCGGCATAAAAATCTGGGTCGCCGATTCTGTCTAATACGAATGGCAAAGCTCCAGTATGGTCTAGGTGGCCATGAGTAAAGAACATGGCTTTTACCATATCTTTTTTATCATCAAGATAGCTGGCGTTGGGTATAATAAAATCTATACCGGGCATCTTTTCATCTGCGAATCTTAAGCCGGCATCAATAAGAATTATTTCATCGTCATATTGAATGGCTGACATATTGCGTCCGACCTCTCCTAGTCCGCCGAGATGGACTATTTTAAGACCACCGGTTGCTGTACCAGTTTCCCTAGCGTGTTCTTTACGAGCCGTTTCCTGCAGAACTTTAACTTTGCGGACAACCGGCTTCATCCAGCGGTCCCGTTGGGAACGTTGAAGTTTTCTCATATCCTTTTTGTCAGGATTGCCTGCCTGTATAGGCGAGGCCTGGGGGCTATCCCCACGAGATCGGTTAGGGGTGTGAGGTTGGCTTCCCTGTGGTCTATGCGGGCTACGAGGATGACCGTCATACGACGATGGTCGTGCGACCACTGCTCCGCTCGCTGACTCTCTGGGTTGCTGCTCCGCTCTCTGCGTTCGTGGGTTGCTTCCTTGGGGTCTATTATGACCCTGAGGAGAGTTAGGAGGATTAGGGCCTCCTGGTTTATTTTTTTGTTCTATCATAAATTAATTTTAGCTTCTAGGTTTTAGTTTTTAGATAATTTACTAACTACTAACGACTAGCTACTAAATATATTGTGCCCAGAGGGGGAGTCGAACCCCCAAGCCTTTCGGCATACGCACCTGAAGCGTACGTGGTTGCCAGTTTCACCATCTGGGCCCCTGTCTAAATTTTAAATATTAGCGAACTGAATAAATTCTTTTGCTATGACGAATTTTCTATTAAGCTGTGGTAGATTATTATTATAATAAATACGGTTCAGTAATAAAATTGAATCTTTCTTGGCATAAGTTAAAGTATGGGCTCGAATATTATTTCTTAGGAAACCTTTAATATTTAATGACTTTTTTATTCTTTTCCGGAGCCAGACTATATGTGGCAAAGATGCTGACAAAAATTCTACATAAAGTCTTTTACTATTCTTATAGACAGGATCATAATATTTCTTTATTGACCCATCACCATCAAGATGTCCCCTAAGAAAATCAAAGAAAAATTCATCCGGTATTTTTAGAGATTGGAGCCTTTTTGATTTATTGGGCATTAGACCAATTCCTAAAAGAAATTTATAAAGTGTTATATTACCAAATTGAATCCTAAATGCTGAATATTTGTTTGTATATGTACTCTTTTTTCTTGATATTTTATTTTTAATATTCATACAATTCTTAAAAGTTTCAATAAGGTCAATATCATTAGAAGTAAAATCAAAATGCCTTCCGTCTGGTGATAAGTTGCCATCAGTAGTAATTAATCCTACTGCGTAAGCAAAGTCAGAAGACCAACTTATTTGTTTTGTTTTTGGATGCATGCATTGAATTTCACCACAGGGACTTGAAACAAAATTATGCCGTTTCGTTTGACGAATGTATTAACTTATGCAATAATAATATTATAGATAATATTATAGATTTAACGGGGGAATCGTGATGAGCAATCAAGATGCACTTTGTTTATCGGTACTTCTTGGACCAGTCGCGATTACAGTTCTATTTGCTTTAATATTGGCACCGATAGGACTTTATCAATGGATCAGAGAATTGAAGACTAACTAGTTGAAGCATCTCGGGCAAATCCTAGAACCCACCCCGTGAACGGCAAAAGCCGTTTTTACGGGGTTTTTGTTTACCTCGCTCTTGAAAAAGAAATGTTAATGGGGGATTAACGGAAAGAATTATTCCTTTTCAAGGGCGGGGTTTATTCAGAGGTAAAGCCTATATATTGAGATACTTACGATATTGTATCCATTATAGCACCTCCCACCTAATAACACAATAGGTAAGATAAATCATAAATAGAGCGCAGGCCTTAGCCCATGAAGGGATTCTCGCAGACCGACCGAGTCGAGAGCAAGGCGAAATTCTAGCAAGAATTTACGCCGGACCCTGAATGGGCTGAGGCCGAGAGCGACCTAAGGAAGTCCCGTGGGGCGAGATTTGTGATTTATCGCCACACCCGTCTTGTTTCAATATACCAATTTTCGATATTAAAGAATCTGTCTGATGGAGTGGCAATTACCTTGTTGGCAAATCCATCCATTCTTTTTGTATGAGCGTACAAGTAGTACGGGCTGTAAAGGAACAGGGCCGGCACCTCTTCTACTACAAGCTTTTGAAAATCCTGATACTTTTTTATTCTTTCAGATGGATTCAGCGTCTTGCGAGCATCTTCGAGAAGAGTGTCGGCATCCTTGTTGTCGTATAGGGCGAGATTCAAACCCGGGTCGCGTTTCTGCGAAGAATGCCAAAGAATGAATGGATCAGGATCAAGACTCAGTATCTCTCCGAACAAAAGCATTTGATAGTTTCTATCTTTGATAACTTGCTGAAGATTGGGGGTGGGCAGAGTTTCTAGTTGGAGTTCTATCCCGACTTCTTTCCATTGTTCTTTAAGCAGTTGGGCAACTTCAGCAAGCTCGGGCCAGGTTGAAGTCGTCAGTTTGATGATAAGTTTATCTTCGCCAGTTGGCGAATTTTTCTTTAAAATCCCATCCTCGCTCTTTGAATCCCAGCCAGCCTTTATTAGCAATTGATTCGCCGTATCTTTATTGTATTCATATTTTTTGATATCTTCATTTATTCCTAAAATCTCTCCCGCCACCGGAGAATGGATTACCAGCCCGTTATTATCTAGTATTTTTTCCACAAGGGATTGTTTGTCGGTGGCGTAAGCAAGAGCGAGCCGTATATTCTTGTCGGAAAGTATTTTGCTTTGGTTTTGATTGAAGAAAATACTGAAGTATCTGGGCATGGTTATTTTTTCGATGGTAAGGCGTTGTTTAAATTTGAGATTTTTCAGGTTTTTGGAAGATATAAAACCGATACTTTCAATTTCGTTTTTATTGTAACCCTCGATGAGAATATCTTCAGACTCATAAAATTTAATCTCAATCTCCTCTATCATCGGTTCTTGATTATAAAAATTTTCATTAGCCTCAAGCTGGTATAAGACTATTTTACCCGATTTGTCTTTCTGGAGTTTTTTAAAAAGATATGGTCCCGAGCCTATCGGTTTTAAATTAATTTCAGATAAAGCAAAATTAATCGGCTTAACATTCTCCCATATATGTTGGGGAATAATAGGAAGGGTGAGGTTGGTTAAAAACTGTGCATATTTATTTTTGAGTTTGAAGATGATCGTTTTATCGTTGGCTCTTTCAACCTCAACTCCTTGCCAGTTTATTCTCTGAGGGCTACCATAATCTGAATTTTGGGCTAGCTGTATGGTAAAAACAACATCGTCGGCGGTAACAGGAGCGCCATCATGCCATAAAACTTTATCTTTCAGATAGACGGTATAGGAAAGTTCATCCTGAGAAATCTCATATGACTTAGCCATGTCGGGAACTAATTTCCCGCCTTCATTGTATTTGAGAAGACCGGAATAGACTAATCTTACCAAGTCTCTATCCGCATCACTTTGGGCTAAAAGGGGATTAATGTGGCGGGGTTCACCAACTATTCCTTCTGTTACCGAACCGCCATGAGCTGGAATTGCTTTAGTAAAGTGAAAATAAGTCGCTATCGGTATAGAAGCAATTGATCCCAAGATAAGCAGAAGAAAACCAAGAATTAGATAGCGTTCTTTTTTTGAGAGTATTTTGGGTAGAAGTTTTAACCTTGATTTGAAGGTTATTTTTTTAAATAGTATATCTTTTAGGCTTGCGTGCTTTTTTAATCTAATCGAGGAGTCACCATTATTCTCTTCAGGTGTCTGAAGTCCGAAAAAATCATCTAATTGACGTTGTTTATCCACTTCTATTGAAAATTCTAAATCCTAAATTCTAATTTCTAAACAATATAAAATGATCAAAATCCAAACATCTAAACTTTTAGAGCATTTGAATTTAGAATTTGTTTAGGATTTAGATATTAGAGTTTAGGGTTTTATAATAATAGTCTTGCCATCGATAGTCCAAGAAACGAGATTGCTAAAACTATTGTGGCATAGAATATAACTTTTTCGGCTCCTCGCTTGGTGCTATATTCCATTGAGCTTCCGCCAAATGTGGAAGATAAACCCCCGCCTCTTTGTTGGAGGAGGATACTGATTACCAATAATCCCGAAATTGCTATTTGTGCATATGTAAGCATAATTTAAAATTCAAAAATCAAAGTTTAAAATTACAATGTAAAATTAAAAATTTTAAGATTTTGAACTGTCATTTTGCATTTTGATTTTTGCATTTTTAATTTAGTCTACGGCTTTAGTCAAAGCTGAGACGACCATATTTACTATCCCTATGACAATCGTCGCCCAGACTAAAGCCATAATATCGCTTATGGTTATAAACTCGAATATATAATCAACTGTCCATAAAAGCAAGGCATTGATAACTATTGTGAAAAGCCCGAGGGTTAGAATAATGACCGGCATGGAGATAAGTTTTAGGACTGGTCTGGCTATCATATTCAACAGGCCCAAAACTATTCCAGCAATAGCATACTCCTTGATTCCTCCGGCAAAACTAAACCCCTGGACAAACCAGGAAGCGGCATAAAGAGCTATTGCATTGCCTAATATTCTTAATATAAAACTGACCATACCAGGTAGTGAAACTTCCGATTGTTAAGCTTACGACTTGACCGTGCCAAGTCGTAGTCGGAAGTTCTACTACCTGGCATATTATCAGGTTCTATAGTAGCATTTTTAGATTAAAAATTCAATCGCTCAGAGGACTAGCCATCTTCAGCACGCCTCCGGTCGGATAACTCCTCCGAGAGTTATCCGACCTCAGCTAAATTCGCTCCTCTGATAGCCCAATGATTGGACTAGCGTCCAGATATTATATCATTGGGCTATCTCGGAGTCTCAATTGCTTCAGATTGGCTAGTCCTCCTCGCTCAGTTTATTTTCTTGACCAGTAGCTTAATAGATGCTATCCTATGACAGTTTAGTTACTTTAAAAAGGAATCTGAAGATGAAGAGGGTTGCTATTTATCTTTTGATGGTGGCTCTAATTCCGTTAGTAGGAACCATTTCCGGATTATACGGATATGTTCATGGTTATGAGAAAAGCGTTGACGGAGTGCTTATTAGTACAGGTCAGGTTGATTTGTTATCTTTGAGAGCCATTGCCTATTATCGGAGTCCTGAACACGATCAGCACCTTTTCGAATGCATAAGTATAAAGAAAGTTTTTGGAGAGGATGAGATTTATTCATTTGTCGACTCCAGGCTAAACGATGTCATAATCGGGAGTTCTTTCATCAAAGACCCAAAAACGCTAGCTAGATATGAAAAGAGGGCATATAAGTTGCTTGAGGAAACGCAAAATAGATTCTCGGACACTATGAAGATTCGTGGAGTAACAGGTGGTACCCGGGGTTAACAACCTCGGCTTTTTGTTTTATTGGAGCGATTTTTTGTGGAGATTGCGGTAATAATTTATCGCAAATCTATGGGCTTCGGCATTGATGTGGAGAAGGAGATTTTTTACCTGAATGGGTAATTTGGATAATGACACTTCTTCGCCATTTGCCATGATGATTTTATGTCCCATATGTTTCTCGTTCTTTGTAAGTGCAATTACCATTATGGAAGTTGAACTTCCATATATTGCTTTTTGAGCGGCGTTGAGTTGCCCCTTACCGCCATCTATCACAATTAAATCCGGATACGCCCACTCCTTCGCCGAGGCTTCGGAGTGCACGGCACTTGGAAGATGATTGAATCGGCGGGTTAGTATTTCGTGAAGCATAGCAGTATCATCTGGCGTTTGTTTAGTATAAATTTTAAATTTCCTATATTCATTTTTATCCGGTTGACCGTTAATGAATACAGCCATCGCTCCGACGGCGAATTTACCCTGAATGTTGGCGATATCGTAAGATTCAATCCGATTGGGAATTCGGGATAATTTAAATACCTTTTTTAGTTGTTTTAGCGCATTCGTATTATTAGTATCATTCGTCCCGATTTTTCCCAAATTATTTTGATTTGTTGAAAAATCGAGGATCCGCGATTGCTTTGCAATCGGGACATGTAATTCGCCTGCCTGCCGGTAGGCAGGTATATTGGCATCGCGTTGGATTATTTGAGCATTTTGGAAGACTTTTTTTAGCTTTTCGATTTTATATTGAAGTTCTTTTGCTTTTTCAAATTCTTGCTTTTTGGAAAGCATCCTCATTTCCTTTTCGAGGTTTTTGATAAGAGATGATTTCTTACCACTCAAGATATCTTTTATCGCATCAATATTGTTCTTATATATTCGTAAATCGTAAATCGTAAATCTAGAATCATCTTTATTCTTAAGGCAGCAGTATCCCAAACACTTCCCGATATGATAATTTAAACAGTAATTATTGTGCAATTGTTCGCAGGTGCAGTAGGGGAATATTCTACGAAGAAGGTGAAGTGTTGTTTTTAATGCGCCGGCATCGGTAAATGGTCCTATTATCTCTTTATAGTTTTGGGGCTGATGTGTTGTAAATATTTTTTGATATTTGCTGCCTGTGAAAACAACAAACGAGTATTGTTTATCATCCCTAAGTATTATATTGAACTGGGGTTTATATTTTTTGATATATTGAGATTCCAGTATTAATGCTTCTATTTCAGAATCCGTTTCGATGAAGTCCAGCTTCTTTGCTTCGGACAACATTTTCAGAATTCGCTGGTCTTCAGTCTTAAGATAGTTGCTTAATCTTTTCTTTAAATTCAAAGCCTTCCCGATATAGAGTATTTTTTTTCTGCCGAAGGTTTTTGCGCCAGCCAGAGGCTGGTCAGCCTCTGGCTGAGATCCGCCTCTGGCGGAAAATATATATATTCCCGAATTCTGGGGAAGTTTTTTTATAATCTTTTTGAGCTCGATATTTTTCATAAAGACATATTATACAATATTTTACTTCAATTGACTATGTCTTTGCTTTGAGGTATTTTACGGTCATATTGTTTTTTAAAAAAGGTTTTGAATGGCTTTCAGGGCAGTTCACTATTTCGTACTTTCTATCCTCTGTTTACTAGTTATCTCTTGCGATTCTCCTAAGGTAGAAAACATCTATCGCAAAGGTGGTTATTTCCCATGGGGTTTATCTAATATCCCGATCGCCTTTTTAGTTAGTGAATGGGGCGGAAAGCCAAGGATTATGGCTTCGGGCTGGCTCATTGATGGCGGAAACGGCAAGCTATTCAGCGCTAAGCATTTTTCCGATGCATTTATGAGTAACATTGTTGAATTGGGCACGAATGAGTGCAAGGCGTTTCTGGGTAAGAGAGTCTACGCCTGTGTTATTAACAGAGTTCCACCTTTGAGAGATGCAGTTATTCTGGATTTGCTTGGTTCGCTTGATTTGTCGGAATTACCAAAACCATACAAATTATCATCAACTAAATTAAAAATCGGAGACACGGTTTTTGTGCAAGGATTTCATCCGCATCCGGCTGAAATTACAAAATCTAATGAGTCTGATGGTCTTCTGGATTGGGTTTTACCGATTCTGAAAAACTATTATGAAGTGAGGGAAGCTAATCCTGAGAGAATGAAGGAAATTGTGTTCGATAGTTTAGAGGCAAGAGTGGTAGATCTTGACGTGCATATTAAGATTGATAATCAGGATACCGATCCTCTTGGGGAGCTTAAATATAAAGTTAATGACTATATTCAAGTAGCTACGGTTCGGAATCATAAATTTTCTTTTGGTGGTTTGAGTGGTGGTGTGGTGGTCCGATTAAATAGCCGCGGGACACCTGAGGCAGTCGGAATTGTGACCGCTGAAAAGCCTGAAAGACTGGAATATGACAAGAAGGGCAAACTTAAAAGTAAGCCGACTCAAATAGTGGTTTCAGATACCTTATTGACAACTCCCATAGAGTCAGTAGATGATTTGTATGAGCATGCAAGACAAGGAAGATAAATATATCCCCCCCGGCTGTAAAAGCTAAGGGGGATTTTTGTTAGTTGACTATTATAGAATAATTCAGTATTCTCTTTGCAAAGCTCGTTGAAAAAAGAGAGGCAGAAGATGGCGAATAGAGAAGTAGTTGATAGAGATTTTTGTTTTGATAGATATCGAAAGCTACAGAAAGAATATCAAACGATGCTTATTGGTATTGATGAAACCGGTAACAAGCTTATCAGAGATGTTTTGACTGGTGTTCCTTATTCTGAAAATGGCCGAAAGAGAATCGGTAAACCACCAACATTGCTAATGGCCGCTCCCGGTTTTGGCAAAACGGATTCTGCAGTTACGATTGCCAGTGCCATTGATGGTAGATTCTCGTTTATCCCATTTCATCCTGAAATGAAAGTCAGCGATTTGTTGGGAGCCGATATTTATGATCCAGCTTCAGGCTCGTTCTATTTTGCGGAGGGGCCGGTTTGCACATCTCACATCGTTCTGGCGGATGAAATCAGTAGAGGTCATCCAAAGACTCAGGCCTGTCTTCTTCAGGTCATGGAAGAAAGGGTTGCAATTGGAAGCCGTATGGACTCAGTCCTTAAGAGAATTGTCAGTAAGATTACTCGCCTAGTTAGCATTACTGATGATCCTGAAGATGTAAGACAAATTCAATGGATTATTGCCACGGGTAATCCTTTCGAGCAGGAAGGTACTTATCCCATTCCTGAAGCGCAGCTGGACAGGTTTACCACTTGTTATGGAATTGATGCGCCAGGAAGAGAAGATGAGAAGAAAATTCGCCTGACTAGTGTTTATGATCCTTTTGACGAGAAAAGAAGTCCTAGGGTGAAGAAAGTAACCAATCTTCCGGAAATATATGATATAACCAGTTTTATTATTAGGTATGTAAGGCCTATAAATCAATTACCGGATGATTCGGCGAATGAGTTACTTCAGCGCTATGTCGAAAATTCAAGACCTAAGAGTAAGCGAGAAGAAGAGAGAAGGGTGTCCGCCCCTGTTGAATTAAGAGATTTTGTCGATAATTATGTTAAGGCCGGCTTATCTCCTCGAGCCAATTTCCACTTTGAAGCGGTGGCGAGAACCCTCGCTTTTTTCAGGGGTAGAAATTATATTTCCGTTGACGATATTAAGGATGTGGCACGATTAGTTATGCCACATAGAATTATGTTAAAACCGCTTGCGCGCGGACGTAATATTAAGCAACACGATGTTGTCAAAGAGATCTTGCGTCTTACCCCAATGCCATGATGAAATTCACTCTTGATGATGTTTTTTCAAGTATTTTTAGGGTAGCCGATACGTTACCGACCGAAGATTTTGCAAGAGGTTCAAGGTTCGGTGAACATCGGAGCTTGTTCAGGGGTGATGGACATGACTTTGACCGTGTCTCGGAATACGATCCTCAAGTTCATTCATTATCTCAGGTTGATTGGCGGTCGATGGATTTTAAGAAGAGGGTTTATGTAAGGGAGTCTAGGGTTACCAAAGATTTTCCGGTGGTTATAGCGGCAGATTTATCAGCCTCAATGCTTTTCGGAGTTGAATCTCAGAATAAGGAGAGGATGTTACTCGAGAGTATGGGTAATATCGGTTTGGCTTGTTATCATGCGCAGGATCCGATGGGGTTTATAGGTTTTTCCGAAGATATTATTTTTGACGAGGAGCCCAGAGTTGGAGAAGGGTATTTATATTACCTCCTAGGGGAGACCTATAAATTTTTTGAAGGTCTAACGAAAGATGGCAGAGGAAAACTTAATAGGCATGCAACTAATTTCTATAACGCCTTCGATTTCTTTTTAAGAAAATACGTTGGCAAACAATGTCTTCTGATTGTGATATCAGACTTTATAGGTGTGGAAGAAATTGTGCAATCTCCAATATTACAGGATATATCCAGCCAGCATGAGGTTATTTTTGTTTTTCTTGATGATCCACTGGAATTTGCAGTTAATCGGGGGCCGGGTTCTATTAGGATTGAGAACATAGAAAATGGTGAACAGCTGGTTGTTGCAAGAAAGAAATATAAACAAATTGGTTTAGAAATTCGAACTGCGAGAAAGAAGATGAGAGAGCGGGATTTAAAAGGATTGAGAATTGATTCCGTAGTTCTTGAATACGGCAAGCATTTTGAGAGATTGTTCAGATTTCTTATTACCAGAGAAGAGTTATTCCGGGCCTAACAGCCCGGTTTTTATTTTAACTTGACAGGTGTGTTTTTTTTGGTATCTTTACTGACAAAAGAACCTTGACATTTCAGAGGTACAAAATGAGATACAAGCTTCTCTGCTGTGCGCTTGTTCTGTTGATTGCCACTCCATTTACGGCATCTGTATTGGCTCAAGAATTTTCTCCGATTATTATTAAAACAGGCGATCCTACGCCGACAGTCGTAAGGAGCGGAGAACCTTTCAAGGTAACTTATAGGGCCATGTTTTTTGACACAGTTATTATTAATGAAGAAGAAATGCAGCCGAGCTATATCGGTCTGGAAGAGGTTGAAGTAATTAATCTTGAAATTTCACCCAGTGAAAGATTATATGACGATTCTCTTGGATATGTAAATGTTAAGGACTTTACCTATACATTTATGATTATTAAACCCGAAAAGAAGGTGTATAAAATTCCGCCGATTAATTTTGTTTGGGTAGAGAAAAAGGCTGGAACTCTTGAGAATGAGGCTACAGAGAAAGAGGAGCCGAGAAAGTTTCTCACTGATGAAGTTACGGTTAATTATATTACTACGGCTGTAAGACCACCAAAACCGCAACCTCTTGATGTCAGGGATAAGATGGTCTTTGTTTCTCCTGTTCCTGCTCCGGATAAATTGCGTTTGTGGGCCTATTCCGTGCTTGGGGTGGCATCTTTATTGGCTTTGGTAGTAGTGTATAAATTCTCCGGATATTCAAAAGTCAGCAAATCTCAAGAATCTGTTCAAGTGAATGATGAAGTTGTTGATGGTGAAACAACTGTTCAGATAGAACCGATTCTTTTGCCCAAACAGGCCAGAAAGAAGTTTCTTAAGGAACTGAGAAAACTTCGGAATGAAGATCAATTGGCTTCTCTTGAGAAGAAGTTCAGGCTTCTTGTGAGAAATCTTCTTTTAGCTGAATGTCAGGGATTGGTTCGGAATTCAATGTCCGAAAATGAAATCTTTGCTAAGTTGGAAAGCCTTAGTGAAAATAAGAAGAAGGCAATGAAGCGTAGATATGGACCTATTCTTGAATTAGCCCGTAGATTGAAGAAATACGGGGAAGAGATAGATTCTGAAACCTATTCTCTTAATCCCGGAGAAGAGATTGATAGTCTAAGGCTGATGGCCTTGAATCTTGAAACTGGATTTTTAAAGAGACTTTGGTTGCATGCACAATTGCGCAGAAAGGGGCAATAGACATGCTGTCATATATGTTTATTGTTCTTGAGATAATCAAGGCGGGCTTAAAGAGTTTTCAGAATACGAATTTTGATCTTGTAAGATTTGAATCATTAGGCCTTGCTGTTGGAGCGGGCCTTTTTCTTCTATCGGTCTTATTGCTTAAGCTTTTATGGGGACGTAACAAGTTCAGTTATATGGGATCGGGACATCGTATTCATTCTAAATATGATGAGAATAGAAAGTTTTTTAAAAGAATGATTTTCTTGATTCCTAAATTTTTCCTTGCTATCGCTACGCTTTTTTTGCTTTTGAGCATAGCCAATCCTTATTTGCCCAAATTAAAGATAGAAAAATTAATTGAGTCGAGGGAAAGAATTGATCTGATAGATGTGTCTGCTTCTAGGGGCTGGCAATATGAAAATACCGGTAAATCGTCAGCCGAAATTGGCCGTAGAGGTTTTCTAAAATTTCATAAAATGCGTGAAGGTCAGAATGACAGAGCTTCTCTCTGGCGCTTTTCTAAGGTACCGGTTCGGGTTCAGGATTTTATTATTGATGACGATATCTATGCTATGCAGACGGAAGATATGCCCTATGTGGTAACCGATCCGGGAAACTGGGTTCTTCCGGAGAATGACCCCGGAGATCATATGTTGGATATAGTTGTGACCAGAGACAGAATAAAAATGATTTCGGGAGAAGGCTCTACTGACCTTGCTAGAGCTCTTGATGCCGTGATTGATTATTTTGACAGAAAAGGTGATGTAAGAATAAAACAGAAAGCATTACTGATTGAAACTGACGCCGCTATTGATGCGGATGTGAGTAAACAACTTAATGAGCTTAGAAAAAGACGAATAAATATTTATTTTTTGTATATCAAGCCTAATATGGTCGGAGAAATGCAGGCTAATAAGGGCAAAAAACTTATAAATGCAACTGAATTGCGTAAACAGGTTGAACAGCGTGGAGGTAGGTTCTATGATGTTCAGAGCACAAAGAGCCTCGAGCGAGCCTATCTTGATATAAACAGATTAGAGAAGGCACCGACATCTTTGATAAGGCACATACTGAAGATTTTTATTTATCAAAGACCCTTGATGGTAGCATTTGTGTTTATGCTTATGGCTTTTGGGCTAGGCATATTAACAGAGAGATTTGGAGAAAATCCATAACCCCGTTTTTACGGGGTTTTTGTTACTTGACGGGATATGAAATTAATTTTACATTGTATGTCAAGAACTTTTAAAAATTTAAAGGGAAAGAGGGGAAATATGCGGAAAAGAACTTTTGGCAGCTGGCTTGTATTTTTGACTGTACTTAGCGCTATCGGTCTAGCTACGACGATCGTATGTTCTACTCTGTTTACTCTTGCTAATTTCAGTGAACATGCCGATAAGCTGATTCTCGGCTTCAAGATGCAGGATAATCAATTGACAAAGAAAGAGCTTATCAACCTACATTATTTTTATGAATTGAGTCGAAAATGGAAAGTTCAGTGGCTAGCCGACAGATATTTGTTTGGAGATGCGCCATTTTATGGAGCTGGAGATTTGTATTTGACGGGAGATTGGGAGAAGGTTAAGGGTGATTTGGAAAAGAAATTAGATGACCCAAGAGCATATCTTTATGGAGTTGCAAAATTCAGAGAAGCTCAGGGTCGATATCAGGCAGGAGAAAAAGAAAAAGCCCTTCAGGTTGTTTTAAAGGAGGTAGCTGATGATTTTGAAAGAGATCTTAGGAATTGTTTAAGTTCATTGGGTATTTCCGGTGAAACAGATAACTCTCAAGGAAATTTTTCCGGGAGCGATGATTATCTTAAATGTTATGATCGTGTTTGGAATTATGACATTGCTACTAACAAGAAAGATGCAGAAGAGGCATTGGGCGGGCAGAAGCCGTCACCTAAAGTCATTCTTGGTCCGCCTCAGCTACCTAAAGGAAAGATACCTATGAAGATGGAGGGTAAGAAAGAAAAGTCTGGAGAAGGTGAAGAGGGCGAAGAGGGTCCGGGTCGACACGGTGAACAAAAGAGGCCATGAGTATGGGCGAAATATTCGACAGCCTTAGGGGTGGTTTTCATTTTCTCGAACCGGATTTTTTATATTTGTTATTGCCGTTAGCCATTCTGTTCTTGTTGTGGTTTGGCATTACCGTTCTGCAACTTATCAATCGTCCTAAAGAGACCTATGGATCAAAATATCCTCTGATTGGGAAAATCAAATTGTGGGGATTATTTGTTCTTCCTGCCGGAATCTTGATGGTTCTAGCAATGGCAAAACCAAGCTTGGACCGAGGCACTTTTAAGGCATCGCGCGGTAATATTGAAGTCATTATTGTCATAGACCGCTCGATATCAATGCGCGCCGATGATGTAAAGCCGACACGTTTAGATATCGCTATTCGCGAAGCTTCTAATATCCAGTCTCTTTTGACCGAGGGTGATAAGTCCGCTCTGTTCGTTTTTGGAAGAGAGTCGCATACAAAAATTTTTCTTTCAGAAAGATTTGAACAGACATTCGGCTATCTTAACGAAATTCAGTTTCCCGAGAGTTTAAAGAGCGATGGTTTAGTATGGAATTCAGATTTCACTTCAATGCTTGAGAATATTTATCAATCCATGGATAGACAAGATGCCCATGCTGGTGGTTATTCAAGCGAGGATTATTCCAGGAAAAAGTATATTCCTAAAAAAAGATCAAACCGAATCGTTATAGTTTTTACTGACGGTGAAGACCAGTTCAAGAAAGCTAAGTCGGCAACTCAGCTAGAAGCCGAACGCAAGACCGATTATATCAAAAGATTCAATAGCGCGATGAAAGAGTTTAAGAAGAGGGGGCTTGAAATCTATCCGGTCGGAATTGGCACCCAAAAAGGAGTTAAGTGGTTGTCACTCTTAAGAGATTACAAAAAGGGTGTTGACTACGAAGAAGAGCTGATTCAGTATTGGAAGAACGGTGTTTCTCGTATTGATAAAGAGAATTTAAAATATCTGGCAAAAACAACAGGAGCTGATATTGGAAAGAGCATCTGGACTATTGAAAACGGTACTATGACGGTAAAGAGCTATCTTAGCAAGGTAATCAATTCAAACCGAAAATCTTCATTTGAATTCAGCCGAAGCGATAGCGATTCAGATTTGTGGCAGTTTTTTCTTTTGACTGCCTTAGGTTTTTTGTTTTTAGGAATTTTATTCCATCCAGTGCAGGGATTTTTGAGAAAAAGAAATAAAAAATAGGTCCGAAATCGGGCCTTTTTTCTGCCAGAGGCAGAGCCCAGCCTCTGGCTGGCGCAAAAACCTTTGGCGGAAATTACGGTGGGGTTGACCCTGTAGTGAATTTTTCAATTGCCTTCCCGGGTAGTAGAAGTTCGGGCTAGCTTCGCTATTACAATTTGTAAAAACAAATTGTAATCCGAACTTTCACTACCCGGTTCGGCTTTTACCCGCCTTTTGGCGGGTATTTGAAAAATCTACTACGGGGTTGACAGTTATTGTGATGATGGTTAAGATATGTTTGCTTAATGTTCATTGAGAAAGAGGTGCAAGGTGAAAATCAGAACTCTAGTTATTGTGTCAATTGTTGCATTATTCTTTATTTTTTCAGGTGATTTAGTCGGTCAGAATTCAGACTCGATTAATCTAAAGGCAAAAAGCCGGAAAAACTGGTTTGCCAAAGACATTAAGGTAAGTTCTGAGCAGGTAACTATGCAGGACTTACTTAAGGGTCCCGAAAACGATTGGTTGGTTTACCATGGTGATTATGGGGCTAATCACTACAGTCCTCTTACTGAGATTACTTCAAAAAATGTCGGAACTTTGGTCCCAAAGTGGGTTTATAAAATCAATGATGGTGCTTATCTTCGTTCGTCGCCTGTGGTTCAGAACGGAATTATGTACGTTACATCTGCAAATGAAGTGCATGCGTTGGATGCAAGAACCGGTCAATGGCTATGGATTTGGCAGGCATACGACAAGCGCAGTACGGGTATTAATAGGGGGGTAGCTATTTATGGAGATAAATTATTATTTTCAACTTTAGATTGCAGGTTAGTGGCACTAAATAAAGAAACTGGAAATTTGTTGTGGTCCAATCATTATGCCAAGACTACGGATAATTATTTTTCGACTATGACCCCGCTAGTTATTAAAGGAGATATGGTTGTCGTAGGTGTGGCCAATAGTAATGATTATGCGAGAGGATTTGTTGCGGCATTTTCAATAACAGATGGAAAAGAACTGTGGCGATTTTGGACACTTCCTGCCGATGGTCCGCTCTTGGGAGCTCCTACGTGGCTGACCGGAAGTTATGATCCTGTGGCAGATGTGATTTATTGGGCAGTCGGAACTGTTCCCGATAGACAAAGGGGTGATCGTCAAATATACGATACACCTAATTCTTTTCATGACAGTATTGTTGCTCTTGAAGCTAAGACAGGCAAGCTTAAGTGGCAAGTTAGACTTGCCAGGCATCTTCCGATAGATTGGGACCCGAACGAACCACTGGTACTTCTTGATTCCGGTAAACAAAAGTTAATCCTGCTTGCGAACCGAAGCGGTATGTATTATGTGATTGACAGAGAAAATGGCAATATTATTCTTGAGAAACCTTTTATTGATAAATTAAACTGGGATGAAACAAAGGGTGTTATTTGTCCTTCTGTCCGAGGTGCTACAAACTGGATGCCACCTTCCTATAATCCAATAACTAAACTTTTATATGTAATGACGTTGGAAGGATGTGTTGATGAGTCAAATTCGTATTATGTAAAAGCGATTGAGCCTCTGACCGGTAATGAAAAATGGCGATATGCATCCAGAGGAGTAAATATTTCCACGCCCGGAATTCTGTCAACGGCCGGTAATGTCGTTTTCAGTTCAGAGGGGTCTGGACACGTTGTTGCTCTAGACGCAATGACCGGAAATAAATTATGGGACTTCAATACTGCATGGCCGATATTTGCCGCACCTATGTCATATGCTGTTGATGGTTCTCAGTATGTGGCGATAGTAGCGGGTTCAGATGTTATAAATTTTAGTTTATTTAAAGCACAGTAATTTGTGCTTTTTTGTTTTTTTGGTTGCTTGACATTAAAATAACCATTTCGTACACTACAAGCAGTATTCAGTTCTTTTCATGGGAGTACGGAGATGACATTCGACAGGTTCAAGAAAGTTTGGGCAGATTCTTTAATCGTCGGGATGGCTATTATGGGTGTTCTATATCTGGGTAGTTATATTTATTCTTTTAGCGGTAATACGCAGAATCATTGTTATCTTGATGAGAATCAGGGCTTGTTCAGCCAAATGGTGTCGAGCGTGAGCGGTTTGGTAATAGCTCAAGACCAGGAACCTGAGGGTGATAAGTATTGTGAGCGTCCCGATCCGAACGGAGATCCGAATGTCGGTGGGACTGACCCTAATAGGATTGGATGTACGTGTATGAGGAAGTGCGATCCGAATACCGGTCAGCCTACCGAAAATTATGAAGAGGGCAAGCGGTGTAAGGTTCACTGCAAACCGGATCATTGCAAGTGTCCTAATCTCTGCGACTCCTAAAAAGTTCTTGTCCCGCTATGCGGGACTTTTTGTTTTAATCAGGTTTGTGTATTGTATAATTATGACTTATCTTCGAAATTCAATTTTGGCCACTCTGGCATATTATGATATTTTAGATTTTCCACTGACGCTTTTGGAGGTTAATAGGTATCTTATAAATCCGGGTCGTTTGATGTGGATTTCAAATGGAATAGGGGAGATTAATCTATTCTATATTAAAAAATCTCTTGATAGGTTAGTTAGCTCCGATCTTATCGGAGAAAAGAACGGGTTTTATTTTTTATCCGGACGGGAGAATCTTTATGATATTCGTATGGAGCGTCAGAAAATATCAGACCAGAAATGGAAAAAATTTTTGCGTTTGGCAAGATGGTTTATCTGGATCCCTTATATTCGAGGGTTTCTAGCTTGCGGTTCAACGGCTTTAGGCAATACAACTAAGAACAGCGATTTTGACGTTTTTATCATTAGTTTTCCGAAACGTCTCTATACCTGTCGGTTTTTTCTGTGGTTTACCACTTCTTTATTAGGGGTTAGACGTAAGCCATCTGAGCGTATTGCTCCCGATAAATTTTGTTTTAATCACTATCTTACTGAGGCAGACATGTTCTTGAAGTATCAAAGTTTATATACCGCTCAACTTTATTCAAATCTTAAACCGGTTTTTATAAATCCTGATCTTTATGAAAAATTTTACAGTTCTAATCTATGGATAAATAATTATCTCTATAATTTCAAACCCCAAAAAGATTTTGTGAGAAGGACGATAAAACCATTTTCTATATTTATTTTTATTGCAAAAGTAGGAGAAGCTATACTTGATTCTTTTATCGGTAATACTTTGGAATTGATTTTAAAAAAATATCAGCAGAATCGTATAAGAAAAAATCCTCTGACTATCGAAACCGGAGGCAGGGTTATATATACCGATACAGAACTTGAATTTCATCCTCACTCCGCGGAAAAAATTATAATAGATAAATATAATAAGAGTATTTTAAGTTTGGGAATAGTTCCGTATCTCAAAGAAACAGACTCCGGATTAAGCTCTTGACGTTAATCTCTATTTAACGTACTTTTCCATCAAGTTTCGGTTGCTCTTTGACAGGAAGAATCAGATGAAAAACGGTCTCAGAAATCGAGTCTTATCTTTTGCGCTCAGTTCAGTTCTAATTTTTTCCAGTCAATTTATCTTTGTCCAAAAAGCAGTAGCTCAAACCCAAGATTCATCGGTTTCGGCTCAAACTCAGACCAGCCCTGAAGCGGCTACGCTGGAGAGGAAAAAACAGGCACTCTTAAAGCTTATCTCGTTGATTAATAAACCAGAAGACATCAAGAAGCTCTATGATTTTTTCGTTGTTCAACAGGATGTCATGGCTAATTATGTCGATGAGAAATCTTTAGTTGAGGTATTGGATTTGGCTATGACAGGCATGGTTGAAGGATTAGACCCCTATAGCCATCTTTTCATAGATGAGAAGGCCGAGGCGCTTTACAAGGAATTTACTGAAGAAAGCAATTATGCCGGTATTGGGATAACTATAACGAGCCTGCATAAAAATATATTTGTAACTGAGGTTTTTGATAATTCTCCTTCTGCAAAAGCAGGTATACAGGCCGGAGATGCTATATTAGAGGTTGCTGGAAAAAGTGTTTATGGTTTAGATGTTTTTGAGGTTGGTAAATTAGTTCAAGGCGGAGAGGGAACTTCTGTAACTATTGAAATAAAAAATCAGCGTCTTCAAAAACCAAAAACCGTAATTATTGTTAGGCAAAAGATAATCGTTGAAAGTATTTCATTCAGAGATTTGGGAAAAGATGTTGTTTATGCTAAGATTCGATCTTTTTTGCCGGATGGTGAGGTAGTGAATAGGTTTCAAGAAGTTCTTGCTAAGGCCTCGAATAAGAAACTCATAATTGATCTTCGTGGCAATGGCGGCGGTTCGCTTCGTGCGGTAAATCGGATGGTAGGTTTTCTCGTAGGACCGGATAAGCTTCTAATTAACATCAAAGAGAGGGATGGTGAGTCATCGGTTATGACTCCAAGAGAATCTAATCCCGCAAAACCTCCGGCAAAGATAGCTGTTCTGACTGATAATTTTTCTGCTTCTGCTTCTGAAATTATGGCCGGTACTCTGAAGCATTATAAAGTCGCAACGATTATCGGCGTGCGAACATTTGGCAAAGCCACTGCTCAGAATTATTTAGGACTCGACACCCCGGGTTATAGGATGCAAGGTAGCCGTCTAATAATGGGAATTACTACCGCGAGATATTTTTTACCCGATGGTACTAATATTACCGGAAATGGCGTTCAGCCCAATATTGAAGTTGAGCAATCAGATAATTTTAGGTCTTATGATTATATGACCAAAAAAGACACTCAGCTTCAGGCGGCTCTGAAGTTTCTAAAGAATAAATAAAATTTTCAATAATTAAAACCTCATTCGTGAGGTTTTTTTAATTAATTCTAAGCAAGGTATTGTACGGGGTTGACCCTGTAGTGAATTTTTCAATTGCCTTCCTGGGTAGTAGAAGTTCGGGCTAGCTTCGCTATTACAATTTGTAAAAACAAATTGTATTTCGAACTTTCACTACCCGGTTCGGCTTTTACCCGCCTTATGGCGGGTATTTGAAAAATCTACTACGGGGTTGACCCTTCTTTATTTATTCTCTAGACTTCCCTTAATTAGTCAGTTCATTGAAAAGGAATTGGTGATGTATACAATTTTTTCTCTTGTGCCAAAGACTATCAAATACGTAGTATTTATCTTGTTATTAACAATTCCCGCTCAGTCATTTGCTCAACAGCCTAACATAATTAAAGTAGCTGACCTTAGGCCAGGTATGATTGGCATCGGATTCTCGGTTTTTAATGGGGTTGAGCCTGAAAGATTTTATGCAATCCTTGGTGAAAAAGTTGATATGCCAGGTGTTTCTATGATTCTGGCTAAAATATCGGGTGGCAGTTCTTTGGAACTTCCGCTAGAAGCGATTGGTCCTGTCGCAGGTATTAGCGGTAGTCCTGTTTATGTAAATTGTCCGTCTATGAATTCTACTCAGGAAGAGTGTATAGCAAGAGGACAATTAGTCGGTTCGGTTAGCTTTGGATTGGGCAGTTTCGTTTTGGGTGGGATGAACGCTGGCATTACTCCGGCTGAAAATATGTTTGGTAATAAAATGCAGGGATATCTTTCAATGATGGAAAAAAATTTTTCAATATTTAATTTTGATTCGAATGCTAATATTGATAAAAAGTACAGCGGATTAGCTATTCCAATTGGTCCATGGGATCAATTGGCAGAATTTCTTGATAAATCTATGATTCGTCCGACAGATAAGCTGGCTTTTAAAAGTAAACCTGAGAATTATTATGTGGCTAAACAGTCTCCGTCGTCAGATACCGCTACCTCAAATATTAAGCCTGGTTCTATGATTATGGTCTATGTTGCGCGTGGGGATATAGATATGGGTGCTGCGGGAACGGTGACTTGGCGTGACGGAGATACTATCTACGCATTTGGCCATCCCTTTACCGGTCGCGGTTTCTGTATTCTTCCATTCTTACATATCAGCGTTGCGGCAACTCTACAGACACCTCAAAATCCACATAAAATTACCGGAGAAAAATTAGTTGAATCTGGAATTATAAGACTGGATGGTTCAAGTGAAATTATCGGCGATATGCGCTATGAATCCAGAGACGTTCACATGGAGTTGTCGCTAAAACTTCCTGATGAAACTACTTATAGCCTGAATGAAGATTTTGCCCCTGTGAGTGATTATAGAGACCCTCTTTTTGTAGCTATTCCTAAGTTTTGGGCGAAAAATACTTTTGGAGACATATCTGGAGCGGCGATTTCTTATCAGGCAAGAATTTATTTTGAAGATCAGCCCGAAATATTTATTAGTCGGGATATTTATCCGATAACGACTAAAATTGAGGGGGTTGATATAAAAGTAAACCCCTTCTCGCAGATGGTAGATGAGGTTATCTCTACTGTGTTGTCTGCAGAAAATTTGGATAATGTACGCATAAGGTCAATAAAGATTGATGCCAAAGTCATCGATGGAAAAAATATTTGGAAGCCGGTAAGAGCTAGTTTTGTCGAAGATAGTGTTAGTGCTGGAGATAAGGCGGTTCTTTCTCTGGTTATGGTTCCGAATTCTAAGATTAAGGATATGAAACAGATTGATGTTCCGATTGAAATCCCGAGTAATATATTTGAGGGTAGGGATGACTCATCTTTAACAGTAAGCGTTTTTGTACAGAGTGGAAATTATTATGATCCGAAAAATGGAAAAACTAATTTTTCCGAATTCTCTGAATGGGTTGCAAAATTTAATAACAAATCATCTTTCGGGACAGATAAAATATATATTCAGATTCTTGTGCCGACTAAAAAACCGTCAGTGGTGGCGGATGGGATGTGGAGAAGCATGGACTTCAAAGCTACTCCGGGGAATATTTCCGAAGACGGCAAGTACGAGGTATCGCTGATTATATTACCATCTCTTGACGGAGTGGTTGATATTGATAAATTTTTCACTTTTCAAGTCACAAAGAAATCGGTTGAAGATACCACTGTTAGGCCGATAGCTAAATCAAAGAAGTGGTATCATATTTGGCGCTGGTTTAAATAACCGGTCAAATAAAACACGGCAATTTAATGCCGTGTTTTTGTATTCGGCTTCAGCTATTGACCCCGTAGTGAATTTTTCAATTGTCTTCCCGGGTAGTAGAAATTCGGGCTAGCTTCGCTATTACAATTTGTAAAAACAAATTGTATCCCGAACTTTCACTACCCGGTTCGGCTTTTACCCGCCTTATGGCGGGTATTTGAAAAATCTACTACGGGGTTGACATACTTAGCACTCTCTTGGTAAGATTGCTAACGTTAATCAAGGTCAAGGGAAAGGGGTTGGGGCTAGATAATTCTTGCCTTAAGTTCTGAGCCTTAGGCTTTACTATGTATGAAGATAAAACCATTATCAGATCACCTACTTCTTGAGCCCATGAGAGAGGAAAGAAAAAGGGGCGGTATTATTCTGCCAGATACAGTTGATAAAGAACGGCCTGAAAAGGGCAAAGTTGTTTCTGTCGGTCCGGGAAAACTCGACAAAGAAGGCAAGAGGATTCCGATGGAAGTCAAAAAAGGGCAAGTTGTATTATTCAAAAAATATGGTCCAGATGAGATAAAGATTGATAATAAAGAGTATTTGATAGCTCGTGAGGAAGATATACTCGCGATTATAGAATAATCGCGTAAATTAAAATTTAAAATTTTAAATTTAAAATTAACTAAAAATTATGGCAAAACAAATATATTACAAAGAAGAAGCTCGCGAAGCCCTAAAAAGGGGCGTTGATAAAGTTGCTAATGCAGTCAAAGTAACTCTTGGTCCCAAGGGAAGAAATGTTGTCCTTGATAAGGGGTTTGGTTCTCCGACCATAACTAAAGACGGTGTTACCGTAGCTAAAGAGATTGAATTGAAAGATAAATTTGAGAATGTGGGAGCCGAACTTGTGAAAGAGGTTGCATCAAAAACAAATGATGTTGCCGGTGATGGCACTACCACTGCGACCGTATTGGCTCAAGCAATTGTTGCCGAAGGTTTTAGCGCGGTCAATTCCGGAGCCAACCCGCTTGTTCTCAAAAGAGGTATGGATAAAGCTCTGGACTGGGTAATTGACTATCTTAATAAAAAGAAAAAGACAGTGTCCAGTTACGAGAAAATAAAAGAAGTTGCTTCTATTTCAGCAAATGATTCTGAAATAGGCAAATTAATTGCGGATGTTTTTAAAGAGGTTGGTAAAGATGGCGTGGTAACAGTTGAAGAATCTCAGTCGTCGGAAATGTCAAAGGAGCTTGTTGAGGGAATGCAGATTGATAAGGGATATGTTTCGCCTTATATGGTTACTAATACCGAAAGGATGGAAGCTGTTTATGAAGATGCATTGATGCTTATTACCGATAAAAAAATCTCCTCGATACAGGATATTGTTCCTTTGCTTGAGCAGATGTCAAAAGCCGGTAAGAGAGAATTAGTTATTGTTGCCGAAGATGTTGATGGCGATGCTTTAGCTACCTTGGTTGTAAATAAATTGAGGGGTAATTTTATGGCTCTGGCCGTGAAGGCTCCTGGTTTTGGTGATAGAAAAAAAGAAATGCTTGAAGATTTGGCAGTTGTTACGGGCGGTCAGGTAATTTCGGAAGAAAAGGGAATGAAGCTCGAAGGTGTCGATATGTCGATGCTCGGTCGTGCTCATCGAGTTGTTTCCGCCAAAGAATCCACTACTTTTGTCGGAGGAAAAGGTAAAAAACCTGATATAGAAAAAAGAGTTGCCCAACTTAAAGTTCAAATTGCTAAATCTACTTCGGATTTTGATAAAGAAAAATTGCAGGAACGTTTGGGCAGACTTTCTGGCGGAGTCGCTGTGATAAAAGTTGGAGCAACAACCGAAACGGAATTGAAAGAGAAAAAATTCAGAATTGAAGATGCTTTGTCAGCTACAAGAGCGGCTCTTGAAGAAGGAATTGTCGCCGGAGGTGGCGTGGCTCTATTCGAAGCTTCAAAAGAATTAAATTACAAGGTCGTTAAAGGGGTGGCTGAAGTAGGTGATGAAGCCAAAGGAGTAGCAGTCGTGAAAGCCATTTTAGAAAAACCTATGAGAGCTATTGCTGAAAATGCCGGCAAGGACTCAAATGAAGTTGTCGCAAAAGTTTTCTCTATGGAATCGGGTATGGGTCTTAATGCTTCAACCGGTGAATATGTGGATATGTTTAAGGAGGGTATTATTGATCCCTTGAAAGTTGTCAAAGCGGCTCTTACTAATGCGATTTCAGTTGCATCGCTTATTCTAACTACTGAAGCGGTAATCACCGATATTCCCGAAGAAAAATCATCTCCGGCTGGCGGTATGCCGGGCGGTATGGGCGGTATGGGAGGCTACTAGAAACTAAAAGGACGGTCATTCGACCGTCCTTTTAGTTTTATGATATTATTGTGATAATGATTAAAACTAAATTTACCGGGTAGTGAATTTTCGAGATATTTAAATGGCGGTTATGGGTAGTATGTGTTTTAATAAATAAAAAACCTTCTAATACATGGTTCAGCAGAAGTTAAAATTGAATAAAAAGCCAACTCGAAAATCTACTACCCGGTTTATTTTTGTGTGCGGTGGTGTTATGTCAGGAATTGGAAAAGGAATTACAGCGGCTTCTACCGGAAGAATATTAAAAGATTATGGTTTTAAAGTTACGGCCGTTAAAATCGATCCGTATTTGAATGTTGATGCCGGTACTATGAATCCCACTGAACATGGCGAAGTTTTTGTGACTGATGACGGAGTTGAATGCGATCAAGACATGGGCAATTATGAGAGATTTTTGGACGAAGATATTCTAGGGGATAATTATATGACTTCGGGGATTCTTTATCAGTCAGTTATAAATCGGGAACGAAATTTAGGATATGACGGAAAATGTGTTCAGATTATTCCCCACATTACCGATGAGGTGGAACGAAGGCTAATGAAAGTTGCGCAAAAAACAAAATCCGATTTTGTTTTGGTTGAAGTAGGTGGAACGGTGGGGGAATATGAAAATCTTCTATTTCTAGAAACCGGCAGAATCATGAAACTTAAAATGCCCGGCCAGGTTTTGTTTATGCTGGTAAGTTATTTACCGATACCGGACATGATAGGCGAAATGAAAACTAAGCCCACTCAGCATGCTACCAGAGCTATGAATTATGCCGGTATTCAGCCGGATATGATAATTGCCCGCTCATCTCGTCCGCTTGATAATGTCAGAAAAGAAAAAGTTTCTATATTTTGCAACGTTGCAATGGAAGATGTTATTTCGGCGCCGGATATAAGCTCTATATACGAGGTTCCTATTAATTTTGAAAGAGATAATTTAGGAAAAAGAATATTAACTAAATTTGGATTAAAACCTAAAACCAGAAAATTCTCACAATGGAATGGTTTATTGAAAAATATCAAAATTTCAAATAAGCCGGTTCACCCCGTCAAATCTGGCTCGCCCCAGTTAAATTCTACTGAATATTTAACGGGGCGAGCCGGTGCGGAGCAATTTAACGGGGTAAAAATTGGAATAGTGGGTAAATATTTTGGCACTGGTGATTTTACTCTGGCCGATTCTTATCTTTCCGTTATTGAAGCTATCAAGCATGCCGCTTGGTCGCTTAAGTGTAAACCGGAAATTACCTGGATTAATGCGGAGGTGTATGAAAAGACCCCAGCCATACTTGAAGAATTAAAACAATTTGACGGGATAATTGTGCCGGGAGGATTTGGGAAGAGGGGGGTTGAGGGTAAAATTTTAGCTATCAATTATGTCCGCAACAATAATATTCCTTTTTTGGGTTTGTGTTACGGCTTACAGTTGGCAGTAGTGGAGTTTGCCAGAAATGCTTGCGGATTGAAAGATGCCCATACCACAGAAGTCAGTCTCAACACATCAAATCCGGTTATTATAACAATGCCCGAACAATTAATGAATATAAAAGAAAAAAAAATGGGTGGCTCGATGCGTCTCGGATCTTATAAATGTCGTCTTGTTAAAAAGAGCATGACTGCCGGATTATATAATAAAGATATAATATCTGAACGCCATCGCCATCGTTACGAAGTTAATAATGATTATTTATCGAAGCTCGAAGAAAAAGGATTGCGTGTTGCCGGAATTAATCCCGAGCGTAAATTAGTAGAGGTTATCGAATTACCTGAGCATAAATTTTTTGTAGCTACCCAGTTTCATCCGGAATTTAAATCTCGTCCGTTGAGTCCTCATCCGCTCTTTGTCGGACTCATAAAAGCATCAATCAAATAACTATTGCCTCTTTTTTACTTATGTGTTATTACATAAGTACTTTGATTTGTTATGAACTGAGGGGTGCTTGATGAAATCAGCATGGAAAGCTCTTTTTACATTATTTGTTTTGTGCAGTATGGTGATTGCTTGTGATCAAAATAGAAATCCTTTTCAGCCTACTTCATCAGATTCGAATTCTGGAGGAGTGAGTGATGGTCAAGGTGTTCTGCCTGGTTCCGTGAGCGATACTTCTGCCGATCTTGGAGTTATGGATTGTGGTAATCCCGATGATTTACTGCCCGATGATTCGTTTCTCCAAAATTGTTTAAATCGGGGAGGAGAAATTCGTATTAAGCCTGGCTCTCCCGGGTACATAGTCAATGGTCTTAATGGCGATGTCCGCCGAGGTCTCTGGATAACTAAGCCCGGAACTATATTAACTTCTTCTACGCCCGGTACTCTTGCTAAAATCATTGCCGGAGAAGATTTATTTGGTCATATACTGCAAACCGATCCCAGCATCAGAGTTGATGATTTTACTATCGAATATATTTTGTTTAGTGGAATGGTTGATGAAAGAAACGGTACTTATCGGATAAATGGCAATAATTGTACGGGTGATGACGATGGACATCCTGGTAATTTGGTGTTGTCGGGTAATAATTTTAATTTTAGGAATAATCATTCCATTCAAGCCTTATGCGGATCTGGTTTGGCTGTTTATGGCGCCAATTTTACGATTGAGAATAACCATATTGCATATAATGGCAGGGATAAATTATCTGGTGTTGCAGGCGTACCGTGGTCTGATGGAATGACAGTTTTACAATGTGTTAATGGTTCCATTATCAATAATACCTTTGTAGATAATACTGACATTGACTTAGCTCTTGGTGGTGGATCGGGATGTAGGGTTGAGGGAAACACAATTTCTCATTGGGGCAAATACGGTTTTGCCGGATTGCATATCGGAAATTTTGCCGGTCCCTATGCCGGAAATCATATAGGTTCTATCTATAGCGGTAATGAAATATTTTCTGGTGTGCCGAATAAGCTTGCAATGGGGATTAACGTCGGTAGCCATCCTTGGAACTCTAGCGTACATGTTTATAATGCCGGTAGGGTGGTGGGAAATAAATCCTACGACAATGTTATGAATTTAGTCGTTGATGGCGTTGGAGGCGGTGAAATTAGCGGAAATGAAATTTATAATTCTATCGGGAATGATGGCATGGGATCATGCAGAGAACCAGAAGTAAATTATGGTGTAAATCCTGCCCATGTTATCAATACTATTTTACAGGAAGGCTGGATTGCTCTCTTGTATGATGACAATGACTGTAAAAGAAAATAACCCTGCCATGGCGGGGTTTTTAATATTTAGGAAGCATTCTCTATTCTAATGCGCTGAATGTTATTTGTTCTTGATTTTGGGTTGTGGTATAGTAGTTATTATGAATACACTATATATCGTTTTAGTAGTTGTTGGAGTCATCGGTCTTTGGTTTGTCGGAGCCTATAATATGCTGGTTAGGGGACGAAACAGGGTTAAGGAATCGTGGTCTGATATAGATGTTCAGCTGAAGCGAAGATATGACTTGATACCGAATTTAGTAGAGACGGTAAAGGGTTATGCTGAGCACGAGAGAGGCACTTTAGACGCTGTTATTCAGGCTCGTTCTAGGGCTATGGGGGCCCAGACCGTAAAAGAGCATGCGGAGGCTGAAAACATGCTTTCGGGAGCCTTAAAAAGCCTTTTTGCGTTATCTGAAGCCTATCCTCAGCTAAGAGCCGTTGAGTCATTTGCTAAGCTTCAGGATGAGCTTTCGGACACCGAAAACAAGATACAAGCCGCTCGCAGATTCTACAATACTAATGTGATGACTTTTAACACTCAAGTAGAGTCTTTTCCAACTAATTTAATTGCTAATACTTTCGGATTCGCTAAATCTGAATTCTTTGAATTAAAAGAGGAGGCGGCAAAAGAACCGGTCGCGGTTAAGTTCTAGATTTTTGATATTTTACGATTTATGTTAAAGTTATTAACATGAGATTCCAACCAACCAGCCGGTCTGTAACTTAAAAGACATTTTTGTGTTAATTGGAGAATAAAGCACTGCGTGGCAGTGCTTTATTCGTTTAGCCAGAACCAAAACTGATTTTTCAACTGTTGGGTTAGTTGATGAGTATCCGCATGGATTAATACGCCAAGGTAAGATTGTAAGCTCTGCTCAAGCGTCTGGCGACTTATTACTCCAGAATGATATTCCCTTATTCTAACTTCCAATTTCTTGAATATTCTGTGCTTGGTTTTAGAACGAAGCGCACGATGATGTGGTAATGTTACATAGCCAAGAAAGTCTATGCCTTGGCGGAATTTACGAATCGATACTTTCTTAGGATGCAGTTCAAGCTGCAGATCCATTGTGAGAAAAGACTTGATTTTAGGAATTAGTTCGGCTAGATACGACTGGTTATCAAAAATTATTACAAAGTCATCAGTGTATCGGCAGTAATGTTTAATCTTCAAATCATGTTTAATAAACTGGTCAAATTCATTCAAATAAATATTAGCGAAAAGCTGAGAAGTCAGATTGCCAATCGGAACTCCTTTTCTTTGGAAAATATTCGATTGAGAAGATCCAAAACTCTCAACCACTTCCTCAAGAAGCCAAAGAGTGTCTTTATCTTTAATTCTTTTCTGAATGATGCCAAGCAATATGTTGTGGTCTATGGCGTCAAAAAACTTTTTAATGTCGCATTTAAGAACGAAGCAATTTCGAGAGTTATTGCGGCTACCGCTCGAAAGCATCGAAGCAAAACTATCTACTCCCTTATGGGTGCCTTTGCCGATACGGCAAGAAAAAGAATGAGCTATAAACGTTGGCTCAAAGACGGGGTTAACCACGAAAAAAATTGCATGATGGAGAATCCTATCCCCGACAGTGGCTTTGTGAATATGCCTTTGTTTCGGGTCATGAATATAGAATGCGCCGTAGGAACCGTGTCTGTATTTTTTACTTTTTAAATCCCTATGCAACTGAAATATGTTTTCTTCCAGTTTCCACTCAAATCTCATAACGTCCCTCTTGTTCTTTTTGTCGTTTTTAAACTTATCCCAAGCCGAAAATAGATTCTCTAAAGAAATGATATTATTAAAAATAGTTTTATAAATTTTCACAACTATGATTGACGAACTTGATATTCCAATCTTTAAGAAGTCTTACGAATTATATAAGACTTTTTATGGTTATCGCAATAATGTTTTGAGGCAAGACAGGTATACTCTCTGGCAAAAGACGGAGAATCTTATTCTGGAAATCATAGAAGACATCTTCCTTGCCAGCTTTATATCTAAGTCCGATAAATTACCAGTCCTGGAGAGGACAAGCATTAAACTCAATAGTCTAAAAGTTTTTATCCGACTATTAAAGGAGCTGAAAATCTTAGACAACAGTAAATATCTGATCTTGCAAGAAGCCATTGATGAAATAGGTAGAATGCTCGGTGGTTGGATTAAATCAACAAGAGCTTCTTAACCAAACGCTCTCCGAGAGGAGAGCGTTTGGTTAAACAGAGAAGGAAGTTCCGAGAGGCACCGAGACCAACGTTGTTGTTGCCGTTGTCGTTCCAGTTGTTGACATTGACACTGCCATTGTAGCAGTTGCCGACATTCACATGGTTGCCGTTCGAGGAAAATTGCTCGCTCCCATCTGTGTCACTAAAGATTTAGGTTTACTATCCAAAGGATTTATATCCTATTTCTTCTGAATTTAATTTGGGAGCAGGTTTATTGAATAACCACCTCCACCAGAAGCAAGCAAGAAGTTCAATCCCCATCTTATTCGCACGCTATTGGAAGCCGTAGCCGCCAATATTCTGGCGAGTCTTAAGATAAGACATCCCACGAGATAAAGCCTTAGCCGTATCTGCATTAGCAGGATATGTATAATATAATCTATCGTGGTATAAAAAGAAAGAATCCCCCAAACCTCCTGCGAAAAATTTTCGCCGAAGATTCAAGGGATTCAAGAGGAACAAGTCCTCAAGTGCTCAAGGTTCAGACGGGCAACTTCCGAGAGGCACCGAGACCAACGTAGTAGTAGTCGCCGTTGACGTACCAGCTGCCGACACCGACACTGCCACAGCAGCAGTAGCCGACACCCACACGGCTGCCGTCCGAGGAAGTGTCATCCACCCTGGCGTAGACCTTCAGGTTGGGGTAGATGCCAGTCTTGCGCTGGGCGTAGAGGTCTTTGGCCGTCTCTTCGACTGCCGTGGGAATCTCATACTCGGCGGGCAACATCGCCTTCTGGTCGTTCCAGCTTGTGCTGGTCGAGTTGGGCACGATGTTCTTCAGTAGTAGGTACCACCGCAGCTTCATCGTCTTGTCGGTGGCGAACGCCTGCTGGTGATACCAGGAACTCGGAGCATAGCTGTAGAACTTCGGTTGTCCCGATGCGGGATGTAGCTCCTGGAACTTCATGATGGTCAACGGCGAGCCGTTCAGCTTGTCGACTCCCAGGAATGCGAAGTGGGTATCCTTCACCAGCTTGCCCTTGTTGAAGAGGCAGGGGCCGTTGAGGACGTCTTCGCTCCACGGGAACTTGCTGACTTCACGTAGCTGTTTCTTGGAGAAGTTGACGCCATAGAGCGTCACATATTCCTCGACTCCGAAGAAGTTCTGACCCATCAGAGCACGAGCCAGCTTGTGATGCACCGAACCGTCGATGCCACCACGGAGCATGAACTCTGCAGTGCGCTTGGCATAGTTAGCGTCGGAACGAAGCCGAGCCAGGTGGTCGAGGGTAACGCCGTTGTCTTGGAGCGACTTGAGAGACGCCCCAATTTCTCCGTAGCTTGCAGTCCAGAGACCGCTTTGGGTTGTGCTTTTCATGGCACTTTCTCCTTTTTGGTTTGCGAATTGTCTTGGCTCTCTTTGTCCCGCTGGGAGACTTTAGTGAGCCATGTCCCGTTTCTCAGGACGCGGTCTCATCTCGAATTGAGACGAGCATGCTGGAAGCCTATATCCCAAGTGTCCAAAATGCTCATCTCAAGATTGAACCTTATTGTAATGAACTATGTACTAATTATATCAAATTATTTCTACTTTGTCAATATCACGTTTTTATTAACTTTTATGTAGAATAATTACTATGAACTTGTATACTCAAAAAGATTCAAATATTCGAAAGACATGGTTTTTATTGACCGGGTTCTTTCTATTTATTATGGCTTTTGGTTGGTTGATTTCTTACGTTTGGCAGGCGCCGGAGATTTTATATATTGCAGTTTTCTTAAGTATCGGAATGAATCTGGTTGCATATTGGAAGTCAGATAGCATTGCTTTAGCAATGTCTAGGGCAAGAGCTATTTCTCGTGAGGGAAATGAATATGTTTATCGAATGATTGAGAATTTAGCCATTACCGCCGGCTTGCCTGCGCCCCGAATTTATTTAATTGATTCTCCTCAGATAAATGCCTTTGCTACCGGTCGCGATCCAAAACATGCCGCTGTGGCTATTACTACCGGTGCAATCCAAAAACTCCAGAACGAGGAGCTTGAAGGTGTGTTGGCTCACGAATTGTCGCATATAGGTAATCGGGATATTTTAGTTTCAACTGTAGTTGTGGTTATGGCTGGCCTGATATCAATTTTATCCGATATTATTCTTCGAGCAACTTTTCACGGTTCATTCGGCGGAGACAGGGATAATCGTGGAGGCGGGGGAGGCATTGTTTTACTTGTAGGTCTTTTAGCCGCAATTCTTGCTCCGATTGCCGCCACGATAATTCAGCTGGCTGTTTCGCGTAAAAGAGAATTTCTTGCCGATGCTTCGGGTGCGTTATTGACGCGTTATCCTGATGGCCTTGCCAATGCTCTTGAGAAGATTGGTCATGACGAGATACCAATGCGCTTTGCCCATAATGGTACGGCTCATTTATTTATTGCTAATCCGTTCAAAGCCGACGTCGGTAGAGTCGGCTCCCCGACCGAAGCGTCGGGGGGGCAAAAAACTTCATGGTTTATCAGAATTTTCTCAACTCATCCGCCGCTGGAAGAACGAATTAAAATATTAAGAGGAATGCGTGTATAAATCCTAAGCACGAAATTCTAAATCCCAAACAAAATCAAATATCAAAATGTTTTGAATTTTAAACATTAGAGCTTGGATATTGTTTAGAAATTAGATATTAGGACTTAGATTTTTTTGAAGATATTAGTTGCTACAAAAAATAAAGGTAAGATGCGAGAGATGAAGGAGTTTCTCCAGACTAATGGTCTGGAGGTTTTGTCATTGACTGATTTGTCTGCGCAGACAGGTTTCTCAAATGCCCCCGATGTTGAAGAAACGGGAAAAACTTTTGAGGAAAACGCATTATTGAAAGCAAAAACATATTTTGAATGGTCCGGAATCCCTTCAGTAGCTGATGACGGAGGTTTAGAAATTGATTTTTTGAATGGTGAGCCTGGTGTAAAGTCCCGAAGATGGCTTGGTTATGAAATGACCGATCAGGAATTAATAGACTTGGCATTAAAAAAACTCGGTGGAGTTCCAAAAGAAAAAAGAACAGCAAGATTAAGAACGGTAGTTATATATTACGATGGCAAAAATATATTGAGCGAGACGACAGCAATTGAGGGATATATAACCGAGAGACAAGAAAAAGAGTGTGAGGCGGGTTATCCGTTTCGGGCGATATTCTGGGTGCCTAAATTCTCCGCCAAAGGCGGATTTCAGCCAGAGGCTGACCAGCCCCTGGCTGGCGCAAAAAACTCGGGCGGAAATAAATTATTTCAGGATTTATCTCATGATGAGCACGAAGCCATAAATCATAGACGCGAGGCATGTTTCAAGCTAAAAGAGAGGATTAAAAAATCATTTGAAAAATAACGCATTGAGGGTTAGAATGTATTAGTTTTTAGCAGAGCACTTCGAAACCTGGCCTTGTGCAGGCGAAGTAGTGGAGGGGTGTACCGAATGGTAAGGTACTCGCCTGGAAAGCGAGCGCCCGTAAGGGCTTGCAGGTTCGAGTCCTGTCCCCTCCGCAATTTTTAGAATATGGATAAAATTGGAAAATATTTAAAAGAAAGAATATTGCCTGACTTAGAAAAAAGTCGGGGTGGTTTTGGTAAAATCCATACGCTCGAAGACATTGAAGCATCAGTAAAGAAGTAAGATTTGGAAATACTATTTTTAAGCAAAAAGACACTTCACGCACGAAGTGTCTTTTAATTTTTTAGTATAGGAATTTAATTATTGAAGCTCTATCTGACCAAGTTCTATGCCCTTGCAGAAGATTGGCAGATTAATCGGAAGAGTCGGACTTGATAAAGTAACGAGTATCCATTCCTGAGCGGCTAGTGAATATTCTTTTTCTCCTATTTTTAGTATAAGGGCTTGAGTTGAACGGGTATTGTCCAGCATTACCATTACATTGTTCTTATGCGCAACATTGGATGGAATTATGTAGGTGCATTCGTCATAAATTCCTAAAACTCTATTTTGGGAATCGAGCTGTTGAAACCAATAATTATAGCCCTTGACCTCTTCCATGATAATTCCCGGTTTGGGACTGGCAGTTACCTGCGCTGTAGGAGTATCCGTCGGGCTGGTATTTAAAGTAGCAGTAGGCGTAGGCGATAAAGAAAAATCAGCGATATCTTCGTCTTTTTTGTTAGTTAATATTGCCACTAACGCAATAATTATAACACCCACCAGAGCTGCAAAAATTATATTTTTTTTATCTAGCTTCATTTGTTTATTGTCTCCTAGGCGGTGACTAGGAGAGATTAGTTTTTACTATCTAATTATAGCTTTTTGTCGAGAAAAAACAACCTTGACATAACTTATGTAGAAGTGTAATTTAATGCTAAATCGCTCATTGTCAATTGAAAAAAGAGGAAGAAATGTTAAGGAAAAGTCTGGCATTTGTCGTATTGATTTTATCTCTTTGTATTTTGATGTCCGGTCAAGTAAGCGCTCAGGGTAATTTTGGTAAGAACAGAGTTGTTCAGCGTAAGCTTAATTGGCAAATCTATTATTCTTCTCATCTGGCCTTGAGGCATCATGCCGATCTTAGTAAACCTGATCATCGTGCCAAGATGCAAAAACTGGTTGCTTTGCTAGAGAATCATTATTCTCGGTATAGCAGTTCTCAGGTTTTTGACATTGAGATTAAAGAAAAGCTTCCGATTATCGTATATGGAACACATAGCGATCTTGAGGGAAGCGCATTGGCAGACCCATTTTTACCTGAAGGCGTTGGCGCTTTTGTTGAGTGGGGTCAGACCAGAATGCTTGCTAAGGATGATTTTGAACCGCAACTTTTTCAGAGAATAATAGTTCATGAATTGGCCCATCAGTTTCAGATGAAGGCTATTAAAAGAGGTCCCATAGCACGATTGATAAATACATTAAAAATACCCAATGGTTTTATTGAGGGCGGAGCAGAATACCTTACCGGTCTTAGTTTGCCACATACTCGGAGCGATATTCGCGATGATCAGATGAGAATGATGGGCTCAGATATTCATTTTATGCCGTCTTGGGAAGCATTAATGGCTGATCAAGCTAATGGTTATGTTGCGTGGAAGATGGTTTATGATTTTCTTGATGCTAAATTCGGATCCGGTACGGGTGTAAAATTTCATGTTCAGGGCATAAACGGTAAAGATTTAAGCAAACTCATCTATCAGCTTAGTGAAGGTAAGCTTGGCAACCCGAAAGATAATTCAGAATTGTTTAATCAGGAGTTTTTTAACTACTATACTGGTCTATATGAGCTTGATCGGGCAACACGTCCCAGACCTTATCAGAATACCATCAATTTTAGTGGTCGTAATATTACACCCCTTGAACATCCTCAACCGATTCTTTCGCCGGTACGATCTCCGGATGGAAAGCAGATTGCAGCCTTCACTATCGCTAAATATGGTGTTGCATTGGTCATCTTTCCTATTCCGGAAGAAACTCAATATGTTGAGGAAAAAACTATTATCGATAAAAAAGATGGTAAAGATGGTATTGATGAAAAAAAGATACCGAGAAAAAATGGCAAAAAGGTTATTATTAATCTCACGCCCCAGATGATACCGATTCCCTATGAGTATCTGGTTAATCCATTCGAAACTTGGCCTAAGAACGGAACGCATATCTCTTGGGCAAGAGACGGTAGTAACAGGATTGCTTTTTTTGCCAGAACCGGACGCGATCATATGCTTTATATTATTGAAGCTAAAGAGAACGGAAAAATTTTCCAAAAGATTGAATTAGACATTGATCAGGGATTTTCACCGTCATTCAGTCCTGATGGAAAAAAGATTTATTTTTCCGCCGCATCGCAGACTATTTTTGATATTTATGCCGTTGATCTCGGTACCGAAAAAGTAACTAATCTCACTAATGACGAAAGATACGATACGGCACCGGTGGCTTCGCCGGATGGCACCCAGCTGGTTTATGTAGGCAACGATGGTGACTTTAACCATTTGTTTACGCTTGATCTGGCAGATCTTTCTAAGAAGCAAATTACTTTCAATAGATATAATGATAGTTCTCCGAGCTGGTCGGATGATAGCAAGAAAATTGTTTTTACCTCTGATGAAGTAGACAGGATTTGGAATCTTTATACCTTGGATCTTGCCCAGAATACCCGTACTCAATGGTGGACCCCGTTTTTTGGTGGTGTTGGAACTCCAATGTTTGCATTAGATTCCGATAGCAAGGTTTATTATGTGGTTTATCGCAGTGACGATACTTATCGCGGTCAGCCTTATCCCAATCATGAAGTCTTTGAGGCAAAACTGAAAGAATCAATCAAGGTTGATCCTATTGTAGATAATCACGAATCGAATGTTTACAATTTTAACTCCGACAGCTTCTTCGAGTATCAGCTTGATCCTAATCAGATTAATAAATTCCAGAAGCCACCGGAAGATTGGACATTCTCGGCGAGCGATATTTATCTAGGCGGTAGCACGATTTACGGTATATTCGGCAGTAGCTACCTTCAGCTTGAAAATCTGATGGGTACTAAGATGCATATGGCTCAGTTTGCGACTTATGGCAATTTCTTTAGGGTCATTAATTATACCTATCTCAATCAGGAAAATCGTCTGGCAAAGGGTATTTCGGTATATTACAATCGGTATCCTTTGTATTATCTCAATGTTAATAATACCGGAAATCGTCCGAAAAATGATCTTATTAATTCAACCTATTTTCAGGATTATGGCGTAACTTTCTTTGGACAGTATCCAAGAAGCAAGTGGACGCGGGTAGAACTTTTCTCCGGTTTTAAAAATACGAAATTTGATACGGGTGGTCTTACACCGGAATTGTTCAATGAATTTGAAGATTATTTTAGCGACACCGACAAACAGATTTTTAGGATAATGGATGCTTCAAGCGGCTCTAGTATAGAAGCAGGAGTTGCAATAGTTAGAGATACAGTCATAGGATCATCTAGCGCGCAAGGACCGTTGCATGGAAATGCTTTCCGTGCGGAGGTTAAAGTTGCGCCACCTATTGGCAAAACTCTTAATGGTTATGTAACTTTATCCGGTGAAGCCCGTATATATCGTAAGATTAGCGCCGGTACTTTATTTGCTTTGCGCGGAGAAGCCAAAACGACTACCCGTAAAAGCGGAGAGATAATTATCGCCGGTGGTTCAGATAGATTCCGTGGCAGAGAGTGGGGAAGTATCTTTGGTAATCAGCTTGTTTATGGAAGCGCAGAAATTCGCTTTCCGTTGATTGATGCCTTTGTTTTCCCCGGCGGTTTAGGCATAGGACCTATCCGCGGATTGTTATTTGTTGATGGCGGTATCGCTAAATTTAGTGGAGAGAAATTCCCAGCCCAGAAAATCGGTACCTACGGATTTGGTGCTGAGTTCAAGCCATTCCAGATTGTATGGACTGGTAAGAAAATGATTCCTAGTTTCTATGTAACTTTCGGTTGGTAAATTCTGCCTCCGTCAGCCGACGGACGGCGCATAAGCCCCACACCACGTGGGGCTTTTATTACCCTTGATTTGTCTGAATATAAGGAATAAAGTATTTGTAATCAGATCTTTTACATAGAGGTGATAAATATGCGCAAATCACTTGTTTTGCTGTACCTTTTTCTTATGTTTTTTTCTATGCCTACGCTGATTAGTGCTCAAAATATTGTGCCTTCGGATAATCCTGATCGTCCGGATTTGACTGGCTGGAAATTGATGCCCGAGTCATCAAATATCAGTGTTAATGTATCTGATTCGGTTAATTACTATTTGGGCTTTGATTTGATTTTTCAGAATCCTAAAAAACCCACCGAGTATGTTCGTCAAATAAGAATGTTAACTCCGTTCGTGGTTATTAAGAGTAAATCTTCTCTAGATAAAAACTTCGCGGATGTGGCAGTTGCTTATGTTACTGATGGAACCGAAAAGTCTTTATTGAAAGATTATTTAACTAAGTCTGATGTCATCTTATATATTCGCTGGAACATTGAGCCTGATTTTAAGAGGGGAACTAAAAAGCTAGTAGGAGAGAATGAGGTTTGGTTTTGGAACGTTACCGGTGAATGGGTGTATGGACGTAATTTAAAGATAAATAAGCTGGCGTCTAGTGAAATTTTTAGTGAATTCGGGAAATTTCCTATCGTCGTAGGCATGAGATACTCTATTAGCAGATATATATATAATGCGACCGAAGTGCCTTATGCATTTATTTTCGTCGCTTTAAAGGTAACCAAGGGAGGAAAATAAAATGAAGTTCAAGAGCTCAAGATACGTTTTTTTTCTGGTATCGATTTGTTTGATTCCGTTGATTGGTTGTGCCGGTAACAATCAGCCAAAAATCTCTCCGGATAAGGCTATAGCTGAACAGATTAAGGCCGAAAAGGATAAAATTCGTTTAGAATATCTCAATAAACTTAAAGTGGCCGGATGTGACAGTAATGATAAGGTAAAACCGGTAGGTTCGCTGAAAGATTATAAAAATAAGATATTTGATAGGTATGGACGTCTTTTGAATAAATCAGGTCCGTATAAGAGCGAGATGAAGATATTCAATCAATGCACATCTATTGAGGCGATTGATCGATTCTTGGAAGTGTTTTGGTCGGTTAGAGACCCCGATATTTCTACGCCAGTAAATGAGAATAAAGAATTGATAGACCAGAGGATTAGTGAGATTGAGAGTGAGATTCTTTTCACTGATCATGAGGCGGCAGGTATTCGTTTTGCCAATCAAGGTGGTCTTAGGGGCGATATGGCTCATGTATATTTATTCCGGGGCAACCCCGATTACAAGATTAAAATGGAAGGCAGATTCTTAGCCGACCTGATGGCGTGGGTTTATTTTGACGAGAATCAGCGCCCGCTGTATGTTTTTCTATTTTACGATAAGGGCTCAGGCTATAGGCTTTTTAGAAATCATAAAACCATGGATACCGTCGAATCTTTTAAGGATACTTTTAGGGAACTGGCAAAAGTACATCCGCTATCCGATGAAGATTTTGAGCGTCTTTATGAAGAATTGGTAAATAATGATTCAACATATATTTTCCGCTTTGCCATAAATAGATTCTCTCATTATGTTGATATCAAACTAGAAAAGGTTCTTGCTCCGCCCACGCCTGAAGCAATGACGGCAAAGGCGATACAGCCGAAGATTCTTGGCATTCCCAACATACCTAAAGATGCCAAAATGATTATGAGCAAATACTTTACTAAAATTACCGGTTTTTCTCAGTTGACCAAGGGTGCTAATGGGGAATATGCTCTAGTATTAACAATCTCTGTTTCTGGAATTGACTGGGAAGATGTCGGTGAAAGACTTCAATCTGGTTTTGATCTTAGCGTTTCAGTTACAAATGAGAAAACTAGAGAAGTAAAATATTTTGTTTGCAATCTGTACCTTAATTTGCCGGAAGATAAATATTCGGAAATTTCTTTCCGTCTCAGACCGAATAATATTTCAAATAAGGAAAGTAATGCAAAAGGAGAAACACTACCGGAGTTATTTAAAACACTCGCTCCCGGAGATTATGAGGTTAAGATATTTCTACTCCACAAGGTAACCCTGAAGCAGGCTGTCTGGTATGAATATATTACAATTGATAAGTAAATCCCCGTTTCTTTCGGGGATTTTTTATATCTTTATACGTCAGTATTTTCCAATCCCTAAATGACACCCAAATATCTTATCATATCTTTGCCGAAATTTGTTTAAAAAGCTTTAATCTTTCTTCTTGTAATCTCTTAGCTGACTCGAGATGGGTCAGCTTTTTTAATT
>Ga0209541_10001290_pt1 | contig 50262 bp, 50 predicted proteins | sample RifCSPlowO2_01_FD_184027 | JGI IMG/M metagenome (GOLD analysis project Ga0209541, IMG submission 184027) | Groundwater microbial communities from Rifle, Colorado - Rifle CSP2_plank lowO2_0.1 (SPAdes) (version 2) | ecosystem: Environmental > Aquatic > Deep subsurface > Groundwater | place... | reverse complement strand
GCTGTTGAAACACAGGCAAAATTCACAAGGTCATTGTCAGTGCCAAGCGACTTAAAGCCTGGAACCTATATTGCAGCAGCAAAAATAACATACGCAGATTCTGTAGGAATAGGCTCTGATTTATTTGAGGTGCAGGCAAAGACAATAAGGCTGTATCCGATACAGATTACAGATTATGGAGTTATTGCTCTATTTGGCGCTGTTATTTTGATTGGAGGCATTTTAGTTTTTTCAGCCTATCGGGCTGGCTATTTCAAGAAAAAAGCGCCTAAAACAAAAGTTGAGGAAATAAAGGAATTGAAGGAAGAGGATAAGGCGCAGAAATTGAAGAAAGAACTTGATGCTATTGAAAATGCGTACAAGTCGGGATTTATTTCTGAGAAATCCTATAAAAAGGACAAGGAAAGGATTGGAGGAAAATTAAAAAACTTGAAATAGCAACAACGAAATACTGCTAAATTTTTTCCTTGTATTTCTCTAATTTGGATTTTGTGCTTATTACATAATTGTATATTTGATTTAAAATTACTCCAATAATGCTATTAAACCAAAAATTCTTAAATATTGCCTAGTTCTCTCTATTTATATGAAAAAGTTATTTTTTTTATTTGTAATATTGAATTTGTTATTATTGCCCAATGTTATTGCCAAGCAGGGGCATATGAAATTATTGGCTGTGAAGGAAACAGAAAATGGGTATGAAGGCGGTGTCGCAGATTTGTACCTTGAGACAAAGCAAGGGACAGGCAGGGTTTTTCTTGAGACTTTTCCATTGACAAGGACAGATACGCAGATGTCAACAAGGTTTGCAAAGGCGATTGCTTGCGATGCAATTGAGAGAGACTGTGATGATATTGACTTTTTTTACACTATAACTGCTGATTCTGCAATTATAGCAGGGCCAAGCGCAGGCGCCTCAATTGCGATACTTACAGTGGCAATGCTTGAAAATCTGGAATTAAATGAGGAGTATGCCATAAGCGGGACAATAAACTCAGGGGGATTAATAGGGCCTGTTGGCGGCTTAAAGGCAAAAGTGGAGGCTGCAAAAAAAATTGGGCTGAAAAAGGTTTTCATTCCAGCAGGTGAAATAATAGTCAAGCTAGACAATACAACAACAGACTTGAAAAATCTTTCAAAAAGTTTGGAAATAGAAATTGTTGAGGTGTCAACATTAAGCGAGGCTGTCAAGGAATTTACAGGCAAGGAAATAAACCAGAAATTCAAGAAAATAGACATAAATGAAGAGTACACAAGCACAATGAGGTCTTTAGCCAAAGGCTTGTGCGAGAGAAGCAACAAGCTAAAGGCAGAAACAAAAAGCTTAAACTACTCAATTAATGCCTCTGCATTGAAGGAAAATGCCCAGAATTTAACAACAAAAGGAAAGGAGGCATTTGAAAAACAAAGCTTTTATTCTTCAGCAAGCTATTGCTTTGGCGCAAATGTCGGCTATTCAACTTTGCTGTTGCTGTCAAAAAATCTTTCAAAAGAAGATTCAGTAAAAGAGATTGAAAGGCTTAAAATAGAGATAGCGGATTTTAGAAATAATATTGAAAAAAAAGAGAAAAAGACAATCACTGATTTGGAGGCCTATATAGTGGTCAAGGAAAGGCTTGCAGAAGCTGAGGAGTCAGCAAACCAAGCTCTTGAAATACTGAATAAGACAAACAAGACTGAAAGAATTGCAAGCACTTTGGCTTATGCCACTGAAAGAGTCAATTCTGCTTATTCGTGGGCAACTTTTCTGGGCAAAAAAGGCAGGGCATTCAACTTAAACAAGGATGTCCTTAAAAAATCGTGCCAGAGCAAAATAAGCGAGGCTGATGAGAGAAAGCAGTATGTTGAATTGTACCTGCCAAATACACTGGACAACATAAAAAAGGGAATAGATGATGCAACCTTAGAGCTTGAGAAAGGCAATTATGAATTGTGCTTGTCAATGGCGAGCAAGGCAAAAGCAGATGTTGACACAATATTAAGCGTATTTGGAGTGGATAATGAGCAATACAAAAATATTGTTGAAAGAAAGCTGGAAATAGTAAAAAACAACATTGCAAGGGAGGCTGCAAAAGGCATCTTCCCAATTTTGGGGTACAGCTATTACGAGTACGCAAATTCCTTAAAAGAAAGCGATGTATTTTCTGCCTTGCTTTATTCTGAATATGCCTTGGAGTTTGGCAATCTTGACATTTATTTTAAGGAAAGCAATGGCAGGAAAAAAGTTATTAATCTTATTAGCATTGATAAAAATTTATTGATGATATTTCTAGCCGGGGTTTTGGTTGGGGGCATTGCAACTTTATTAATAAGAAGAAAGGCTGTAAAAATCAAGAAGAACAAAAGGAAAAAATACAATAAAATATAAACTCCGTAGTGATTTATTTTTTTTAAATTAAAATTAATGTGTTATGCCAGAAGCAAAAATATTTACAAAAAAAATCAATTTCACATTAATAAAAATAACACTTAAACTAAAATTGAATAAAATAAATAATAAAAATAATGATTATAAACCCAAGCAGAACAAATTGCTTTGCTCTGCCGGGAAAAAAGAGGTGATAGATTATCACTGTTTAAGTGATATTATCACTATAAAATAGGTTTTGCTTATTATCACTTTAAAATGAATAAACTTATATTTAAACTTTTCTATTCGAAAATGTTCTTTGGTTTATTTTTTGTATTGTTGATTGTTTTGCTGGGCGGATGCAACCAGATTACAGGTAAAGCAACGGAACAAGTACCCAAAGAAACAAACAAAAATCCGGAAGTTTATTTCTGCCCCGGAGATGACTGCAGCAAAGTTTTTGAATATCATATAACATCAGCTAATCTATCTGTTTATTGCGCATTTTACGACATTAATTTGAAGAATATGATAAGCAGCCTTTCCAGAAAAAGCAAAATTATTGACGTAAAGCTTGTTATCGACAGCTCAAACTATAAAGAGCAGCTAAAAGGAGATGGCGTAAAGCTTGATGACAATGGCCAGTTAATGCACAATAAATTCTGCGTAATCGACAATAATATTATAATAACCGGTTCATTTAATCCAACTGACAACGACAACAATTACAATAATAACAATATTGTGGTTGTTTATTCTAAAATATTAGCGAAAAATTATAAAGACGAATTCAATGAATTATGGAATGGAAAATTTGGAGAAGGAAATAATGTTGAATATCCTATATTGTATATCAACAATAGAAAAATAGAGAATTACTTTTGCCCTGAAGACAAATGCGCATCACATATAGCAAATTTGATTAAAAATGCGAAAAGCAGCATTTATTTTATGGCATTCAGCTTCACAAATGAAGAGATTGCAGATGCGCTGATTGACAAGAATAATTTGGATATAAGAGGCATATTTGATTCCCAGCAGTCATCAAACAAGTATTCGCAGCTTAAAAGACTGCAGGAATTTGGGCTTAATGTGAAAAAAGATTCAAACAAATACAAATTGCATCATAAGGTGTTTATCATTGACAATGAAACTGTTGCAACTGGAAGTTTTAATCCTACGTTAAGCGCAGATACAAAAAATGATGAAAATCTGCTGATAATGCATGACAAAAAAATTGCAGATGCTTTTATTAAAGAATTTGAGAGCTTATGGGAAAAATAGAAAATTTTTTAAAGTGTTATTTTAAATGTTGCTTTTGACGTAAAATGGCAGAAGAAAATGAAGATTTTGACGCGTACAACGACAAAACCAAAGAAGATAACGAAGACTACAATGATGATGTGAAAGATGATGAGGACGACGAAGATGACGAAGACGAAGGGGATGAAGAGTAAAAACTAAAAATCATTTTCTTATGCATGCCATACAAAAATTTATAAAACAGCTAAATTCTCATTTTTTCCATGAATGATGTTTTAGTAATAGGCACGGTTGCGCTTGACACAATAGAAACTCCGTTTGGAAAAGTTGAAAAAGCTCTGGGAGGCTCTGCAACTTATGCTTCTTTTGCTGCAAGCTTTTTCGCAACGCCTGCATTGATATCTGTTGTTGGAAATGATTTTCCTAAGGAGTACATTGAATTAATGAGAAAAAGAAGCATTAGCCTTGACGGACTGAAAATAATCGGCAAAACTTTTCATTGGGAGGGCTTTTATGAGTATGACATGAATGAAGCCAAGACAAGGAAGACGGAGCTTAATTCCTTGGAGCATTTCAAAGCTGATGTGCCTGAAAAATTCAAAGGCATAAAATATGTTTTTTTAGCGAACATTGACCCAGAACAGCAGCTTGAGACATTAAGGCAGATGAACAAGCCGGATTTTGTCGTTCTCGACACGATGAACTTCTGGATAAACAACAAGAAAAAATATCTTATTAATGTTATCAAAAAAGTTGATGTTTTGCTTCTTAATGACGGCGAGGCAAGGCAGCTTTTTAACACAATAAACCTTGTAAAGGCGGCAAATAGCGCCTTAAGCATGGGAGTAAAAGCAGTCATAATCAAGAAAGGCGAGCATGGAGCTTTATTGTTCACAAAAAACAAACATTTTAGTGCCCCAGGCTACCCTCTTGAAAACATAAAGGACCCTACCGGATGTGGCGACTCTTTTGGAGGGGCATTTGTAGGCTACCTTTCAAAAACAAAGGACTTAAGCGAGAAAAATCTAAGAAAAGCAATTGTTTACGGGAGCGTTGTTGCAAGCCATAATGCAGAGGATTTTGGTTTGAACAGACTGAAGCAATTGAAAATGAAAGATATAGAAAAAAGGTACAAGGAATTTCAGGATATAAGGGAATTTTAGATTATTGATTAATGTATGATTATTGCTACCATATTTCTATTTTCAAATTTGGTATTTTTTGGTAATGCTTTATATTTCTTGTGATTAATATTTCATTTTTTGAAATTGCAATAGATGCTATTATTTGATCCATCAAATTTGTTAAAAAACCTTTCTTTTTCAAATAAGAGTAAATTTTGGCACTAATTTTTGAAGTATCCAAGTCAAAATTCAGAACTAAAATGTTTTGGAGCAATCTGCTAACTTGAAGTAAATTTTTTTCTGGGTTGGAAGATAAATATACACCTTTAAATAATTCATAAGATGTGATTGCTGTTGTAGAAATTTTAAAGTTATTATCCTCAATTTTTTGTAGTTTTTCTATAGCTGCTTCATTTCCTCGCAAAAGTCCAACCAATAAATCTGTATCAACTATTACCATTTTAAGTCAATTTTTCTATCGCGTGACACATGTCTTTCATTGATTACGCCTTCAAATATTTTATCTAACTCGGGCATTTCCTTCCAGAGTCCTGCAAACTCAAGCAACGACTTCTTTTTTTCTTTGTCTGCTAGTTTTAGAACTACATCCGAGAATGACTCTTTTGCTTCTTTTAATGTTTTAAGGCTTTCATAAGCCTTGTTCGATAAGGAGATTACCTTTACCATATGCATATACATATGTACATATATATTTAAACTTTTCGTTTTTTAAATTTCTTCCTTCAAATTTGCTGTAGCTATCATGGTTAGTGTTGATTGTATTTCTTTTTTGTTCTTTCTGAAATTCAGTATAAATTCGTGAAATTCTTCTACGTCCTTAAATTTAAGCTTAATCAGCAAATCATATTCTCCTGTAACGCCAAAAACTTCCTTTACATGCCCATTCTGCAGGAATTTGTTGTCTATATATTCTGTAGTGCCGCCTTTGACAAGCATGAAGACAATGAAGTTTTCTCCTACAGCCTTGTTGTTTAATTTAATTGTGAATTTTTCAATTACGTTATTTTCAATAAGCTTCTGTATTCTTTGATGGACTGTGCTTGGCCTTATTTTGCTTTGCTTTGATATTTCTCTTATAGGTGCTCTGGAATCTTGCTTTAATATGTCTATTATCTTTTCATCTTTTTTATCAATTTCCATAATAAAGATTATTTTTCCATATTATATTTAAATTTTCCTATTTTTGTACACTTTTTAATTAAAAAATGGATATTTTACAATATTTATTGAAAAAAGTATATAAATGTCTATAAATAACACTATAAAGGTGGTGATTTTTATGGACAAAGGAACAAATTATGAAGTAAAAGATATAAAGCTAGCAGAGCAAGGTTTGCTTAATATTGAAATTGCAGAGTCAAGAATGCAGGCTTTAATGAAAGTAAAGCAAAGATTTGCAAAAGAAAAGCCACTAAAAGGTATAAGAATAGGGTTAGCACTTCACGTCACAAAAGAAACAGCTGTTCTGGTAAAAACTTTAATTGAAGGGGGGGCAGATGTTGCAATAACCGGGTGCAATCCATTAAGCACGCAAGATGATGTTGCAGCAGCGCTTGCTGAAGAAGGCATTAGAGTATGGGGCTACAAAGGCGAAACAAAAGAGGATTATTATGGGTACATAAATAATGTTATTGAATTCAAACCAAACATAACTATTGACGATGGCTGTGATTTGGTCAGCGAGATTCATAAAAAACACCAGCATTTAATCAAGGATATGATTGCCGGATGCGAAGAGACAACAACAGGAATTATAAGGCTAAAGGCAATGGAAAGAGATAAAGCGCTTAAATACCCAATGATAGCTGTTAATGACAACAAGACAAAGCATTTGCTGGATAATTTTTACGGAACCGGCCAGTCAACTCTCGACGGCATTTTAAGGGCAACGAATATATTGTTTGCCGGCAAGAATGTTGTCATATGCGGCTATGGCTCTTGCGGCAAAGGAGTTTCTTTAAGGGCGAAAGGCATGGGCGCAAATGTTATCGTGACAGAAGTCGACCCTTTCAGGGCATTGCAGGCTGCACTTGACGGATTTAGGGTTATGCCGGTAAAGGAAGCATCAAAAATTGGCGACATATTCATTACAGTGACTGGAAACAAAAATGTGGTTGATATCGAGCACATGAAGCTTATGAAAGATGGTGTGATTCTTGCCAACTCTGGGCATTTTGATGCTGAAATAAATATTAACGGGCTTAGAAAGATTGCAAAATCAAGAAAGGTAAGGCCTTTCCTTGATGAATTTATAATTAATGGCAAAAAAATATATATTTGCGGGGAAGGCCGCTTGGTAAACCTTGCAGTAGCAGAGGGACATCCAAGCGAAGTGATGTCAACCTCTTTTTGCGGACAGGCATTAGCATGCGAATATGCAGCAAAAAACAAAGGCAAGCTGCCAGTAAAAGTCATACAGCTTCCTGAGGAAATAGATAATGAAATAGCTAAATTGCAGTTAGAAGCAATGAAAATAAATATTGATACGCTCACAAAAGAGCAGAAAGAATATCTTGAAAGCTGGCAAGAAGGAACTTGATTTTTTATTTTAATTAAATTTTTATTATTGTGCTTTGCCTTCTTCTTTTTCCACTAATGAGAAAGGTGTTTGGTCGTATAAAACCTTCAATCCTTCGTCTGTTATCATAACCGGATAAACATCCAGGCTGTGGTCCTGGCCCCTTATCTTGGCAACTGTAAGCACTCTTTCAAAATAAGAGCCTTTTCTTATCCTGGAAAGCACAATAAAACCCTCAAAAACAAAGTCCATCATGTCATATGTCAATCTGTCAAAATCAGTGACATACCTTTCAGAAACAGCTAAAAATGTGACACCTGCTTTTTTCATCTGCTGCATAAAAATAAGAACTTGCCTTCTGAACTCCATTCTGTTGCCATTAAACCTTGGATAAAGGTACTCAAAAAATATCAACGAGTCAAGAGCAACCCTCTTCACATTATTCCTTTTGATTACATCCATCAAGCTCTTGATTGAAGACAAGCCGCCTTTTAATGTTGCTATCGGCTTCTGCACAAAAAATAGTTTGCCCTTGCTTTCCAGTGACCTAAAGTCCATCCCGAGATTGCCTGCATTTTTTCTTAGGTCTTCAAGGTTGTCTTCTGTTGTTATGAAAATGCCGTTTTCATTGTAATCTTTGGCACCATAATAAACAAACTGCAAAGCCAGTATTGTCTTTCCTGTTCCTGGCGCTCCTGTTATAAGAATGTTACAGTTCTTCCGCAAGCCGCCTTTAAGCACCTGGTCCAAGCCAGGCACGCCTGTTTTTATGCGCTCAACTGCCAAAATATCACCCTTTTTGCTATTTTTTATTCAATCTTATATAAAAGGTTTATGTTTTGAGAATTTTTGATTATTGATTTTTTAGTATTATTGTATATTTTTAATGGGGTTTTAAAAATACATTGGCAATATCAACACAGATACGAAAAGTTTATATTCATAGCGATAGAATTCTAACTAAAAAAAGTGGTGCAAATGCTGGAACTTAAAGATAATTTCAGAAAAGAGCTCAAAAGCTTAAAGGACTACATACTTCTCGTAACAGTTGATGCAAAAAGCTATCAAGGCACAGTTATTGACTTAGTTAAGTTCCTTGTTAATGAGCAAAACATTCCAGGGGTTTATGTAACATTAAACAAGCCTTATGACATAATGCAGAGAACATTCGCCAGCAACAACATTGACACTAGGCTTGTAATTTTTATCGACGCAACGTCAAGAACAGACGGCTCTAAAAAGGTTGAGAATTGCCTGTATATAGGAAGCCCTGAAAAATTAAGCGACATGAGCGTTGCAATGGACCAAGCGATAAAGGCATTGCCAGATGATAAATTCCTTATTTTTGATTCTTTGAACACATTGTCTATTTTTAACAAACCGGCCACTGTGGCAAGATTTATTCATTTTTTGACAGGGAAGATGAGGGAATGGAAGATAAAGGGGATTATTATAACGCTTGAAAGGGAAACTGAACCGGCATTGCTGGACGAGCTGACTCAATTTTCCGATACTAGGATAGATGTAGGAGGTGAATCCTGATGGTGCATTTAATTGTAGTTAGTGTAACAACTGTGATATTCGGCATTGCATCTTTGCTTTTGATTTCAAGGGCAAGGAAAAGATTAAGCGAAGGCTCTATAAAAAGGTACATGGATAATTTTGCAATATGTCTCGCTTTTATTGTAATTTTTTCAGTATGGCAGACTGCAAGAAGCATCTTTGGCATCAGCATAGATGTTGAAGGGCTTGCAACCTACCCGGAGTACATATTCATAGTATTTGCCTATATTGCGTTTATATTTGCTTCTTTTAGGGTGCTAAAAATAAGCGAGGAATTTGGATTCAAGGAAGACGGGGAAAAAATAGGGCAAATAGTAAAACAAAAATCTTCAAAAACAAAAAGGTTGGCAAGAACTAAAAAAATCAAGAAAAAATAAAATGCCTTTAAAATCACAGGTCAGCGTTGAGTACATGCTGATAATGGGTTTTGTAGCGCTAATGATAGTGCCACTAATAATTCTTTATTACACATACATAACAAACTCCAATGATGAAATAATAAGTTCGCAAGTAAATCAGTTAGCTAAAGGGATAGTTGATTCTGCTGAGTCTGTTTATTTCCTTGGCGAGCCTTCCCAAACAACATTGCGGATTTATATTCCGAATCGGATAATAGGAGCAAGCCTTGACAATAAGGAAGTTGTCTTTAATGTGAGTACAAAAAGTGGCATCTCTCAAATTGTGCAGGTATCATCTATAGACCTAATGGGTAAATTACCTATAGGACAGGGCGTCTATTCACTTACTTTAAATGCCACTAATGCAGGTGTAAAAATATCTTACAAATAGACTTAAATGGTTACAGCATTAAAAAAAAGCCAAATCATTGCAGAATTTGTGATAATGGTAAGTTTAGCTATGATATTTGCAATAATTTTTATTACTGCAATAAGCCAAAATAAAGGACTCTATCAAACAAAGGAGGTGCTTTGGTTAAAGGACATTGCTTTAAAAATCCAAGACGAGGTAAGCATAACATCTTATGCAGAGAATGGTTACTCTCGACAGTTTAAACTGCCTAGTAAAATTGATAATAATAACTACAATATTTCAATAAGAAATAATACACTAATTATTTGGACAAACACCACATCTTACATCACTGCAATATTAAATGTAACGGGCTATTTGAAAAAAGACTCAAATACAATAACCAAAGTCAACGGCATAACATATGTTAACCAGTAAAATGAACACTAGTTCCAAGTCACAAGCTTTTTATGGGGATTTTGTAATATCGATTTTTATATTGGTTATTATTATAATAATATATTTTGAATACATTGGCAATTTATCAAACCAAAATAGCGACTCATTAAGCGAGCTGCTTGCGGAAGCAAAAATAATTTCTTCATCATTAACTGGTGCAGGCGCACCAGCTAACTGGAATACCGACAATGTTGCTAGGATTGGATTTGTAGATGCAGGCAACAAAATAAATAATGCAAAGTACGCCAATCTCAACCAAATAAGCTACAACAAAACAAAAAGGCTGCTTGGCACTACACACGATTTTTTCCTATTTTTTGAAAATGAAAGTCAGTATGTGCAGAATGTCGAAGGCTATTGCGGAATAGGCAGCAAGCTAGTGAACATTACTTATGATTTGAAGTCGGCTTACCTCAATGAATGCCCTGATCCTGACGATCCAAATTGTGAACAATTTTTAAAATCTTTCATGCAAACTGAATTAAAGGCTGATTATTATTGCAGTAATCAAAATGACTGTCCTCCTGGCATGTATATAGACGATCTTATTAACAATTTAAATAATTACGACTTTGTTGTCTTGGAGCATCCAGCATTGTCTCAGGCTAAATGGAATAATTTTAAAGCATCTGCAGATTCATGGCTTATGAATGGCGGCTTGCTTTTCATTGGAGGTCAACTTCCTTCAGCGCAATCCACAACTGGATTTGATGTTGAATTCAGAAAAAAGGCTGGTCAGTCCGAAAGTGACAGATTATCTACGGTTATAAGGGAAGATGAATTTTTGGCGTTTGAAGTAGGGCAAAACATCATATTTAGACAAGCATACTATGTTGTGAATCAAGGTGTAGATAATGGCTTTACTGATATTGTAAGATTCAATGGAACATACGTACACTTTAATGATATTAAAAATTTTGGGGACATAGCCATTGCGCGATGGCTTTATGGCGAGGGAAAAATCTTCTTCTTCAGCGATTTTGATGCAAACTATTTTAAGGGGAATTTTGCAGAAATTGTCAAAAACTCTGCCAAGAAATGGGCTAATGCTGTTTGCTTGCCTATTAATATTGCCGGCTTAAAGCGGCAGAACTTGGTAAGGCTGAACAGGCTTGTGGTTTACAAATCTGATATACTAAAGATGGTGCTTTATGTATGGAGCTGAAAAAGGCTATTTACTTTACATTAGACAGCATTATTGCAGGCGGGATTGTCTTAACTATCATTATACTACTCTCTTCTATTTACTCAAAAGAACCAGATGCTACTCATCTGAATTACTTGTCCAATGACTTAATTTCAATTCTAGGCTCTATTAAAGTCAAGGAGATTGATAACAGCTACATTAAAAGCCTAATAAATGACGGGACTATAACCAATCTTGACAATACGGTGTTGCAACAAATTGGGGAATTCTGGGCGAATAATGAAATTGATTTAGCGAAAAAAACCGCACTTAATGTGACAGAGCCTTGGTTGTCAACACATACTGGTTTTGGTGTATGGATAAATAATGAGGTTATATACAACAGGGATATTCAAGTTAAAATGTATCTGATTTCATCAAAAAAAATGATTAGCGGAATTGCAAAAGGGCATATAACTGACTTAACAAGGAATAATCCTCCAACGCTATGGGGACCAGCCATAATAGAGGTTAGGTTATGGGAATAAAAAAAAGGGCATTTTTATTCACAACAATAGCAATTGCTTTGTCTATAGTTATGATACTATCATTTTTTGTTTATAATGGATACACATTAAAAAATGAAATGAAGCACACAAAAACAAGAGTTGAAACAATGAACAATTTCATAAAAGATTCAGAAAATGATATAGAGAATGCGATTTTTATAGTTGGTTTTAGGAGTTTATTAAGTTTAGAGGATTATATGATAAAATATGATAATTTTTTAAATAATTTGGGTACTAATTTGAATAATGCTTTTGAAGAAGTTTTTCAGTATGGGACAATTAATTCTGAAAAAATGATTCTAATGGAGAATAATACCTTTATTAACTGGACTACAAAAATGAAAGATCAGGCAAAGAAAACTGATATAAATTTAGATTTCACAATTAATGATGTAACAATAAGTCACTCATCTCCATGGCTTGTTGACATTTCAGTAGATTTAAGAATTAATGTCGATGACAAAAAAAATACTGCATCATGGACTATAAGCGAGGTCTTTACAAAAAAAATAAATATTACGGGATTTGTAGACCCTTTATATCTGGTGAATAACGATGGAAAGGTAAACAACACAATAAGAAAGACGATTGTTTCAAGTTTCGCAACAGGTTTGCCTGCACATTTGCTTAATTCATATTATATAGAGCACACAGATGCCCCTAGCTATTTGATGAGGTTTGAAAATAATCTGGGCTCGTCTCCCTATGGTATAGAAAGTCTTGTAAATTCACAAAAACGTCTAGATAAAGGATTGCAGGCATTGGATAGGAGTGCAGTAGATTTTATTTATTTTGGAACTGGCAGTACAACAGATTGCAAAATTGAGGGTATGGAGTCTTATCCCTGGTTTGAGTTGGATTCATCTCATTTGGGGTTCTACTCAGCTGTGTGCGATTTGCCATAGATGCTAAAGCATAGCAGCGCTTGAATCCGAACTGTTAAAGGAGAAAATCACAACATTTTTAAACATATTCTATCAAAAATTAACCAAGATGGAAATAGAAAGCAGTGTTATAGAAACCGGGGTTGACAGACTGGTTAATATTGTCAAGGAAAGGGGGAGAATTTTGCTGCAGGATGCTGCAAAAGAGCTTGGAGTAAGCGCAACTGTAATACAGGAATGGATGGAATTTCTTGAAGAAGAAGGCATAATAAGCGTCGAGTACAAGATGACAAAGCCTTACCTAGTCGAAAGAAAACTGACAAAGAAAGAAGTTGAGGTTAAGGCAAAAGAGTTTGCAGGCAAAAAAGATGTTTTTGTAAGAAAGGCAGAAGTAAGCCTGAGCTTTCTTGAAAAACAGGCAGAGGAATTAAAAAAAGTGAAGTATGAGTTTGACAAGCTGAAAAACGAGCTTGGAATGGAGCTTGACACTGTGAGAGATGACTTGAAAGAACTGGAGCGGTACCAGCAATTAAAGGAAGAGCAGCAAAAGCAGATTGAAGAGCAAAAAAATGAATCGAAGCTAAAAATAGAGGAATTAACGCAGCAAGTTTTAAGGGAGCAGAAGAAATACCAAGAATTGATTGCAGACATAAAAAAGGAAAGAAAGGAATTGACGAAAGAAAAAGCGGAAGCCCAATCAATAGAGGAAGGCGAAAGGCTGCTTAATAAAAAGCTAATTGAACTGAAGCAAATGATAGGCTTAATGGAAAAAAAGGTTTTAGATGAAGATATAACAACAAAAAATTCAGAGATGCATATAGAAAAGCTGAGTCTGCTTATAGACGATATGAAACAGCGTGTAGAAGAGGAAAAATCATTAATAGACCCCTTGATAGAGAGAAGCAAGGAGCAGGAAAGAAAAGTGCTGGAGCTCCAGAAGAAAATTTTAAAGAAGATATCACAAAAACAAAAAAGCGTTTCTAATGTTAAAAATATAACAAAAAAGGTAAAGGATTTTTTTGACAAGAAACTGGCTGTTGCAAACTTGGTTGACAAAGTAAACAAAGACAGGGATGAGCTGGAAAAAAGCCTGATGGAACTAATCAAAAAAGCTAAGTCATTTCAATTGAGCGCCACAAGCAGGGATGTTGGCAAGGAGATGCTTGAACTGGAGAAAAAATTCAATGAAGTGGAAAAAAAGAAAACTTTGTTTGAGGCAGAGCTCAAGGAGTTTGGCTCATATTTTAAAAAATAAACAAAAATTCAATAACGATTAATCCATTAATTAAAAATAATTAAATCAATTTCCATTATCAAAAAAAGAGGTGTGTATTTTGCTAAGACAATTTAGTTCCGGGAAGCATAATGGAAGTAAAGAAAATTCTGCTTCTGATGAAAAAATATACAAAAGTGAAGTAAAGGTAACTGGTATTCCTCCAATTGCCATAAAAGAGTCAAAAAAGGATTTGAATGCAAGTCAGCTAAATCTCTCACAACTGGCAGAAAAGCAAAAAATAGGCCCATTAACCTCTAATAAAAAAGAAATTAAGCTTCTTGCAACATACAACTTTATTTCAGACAACATACCGATAACTATCCGCATATACAAACAAAAAGGCGAGTTTGTTCCAATATACGATGTTTCAATCTCTAGCATAAGCAAAACAACAGAACTAATCCTTGAAAAAATAAGAGAGGAATTGACATCCCAGGTAACTTTAGGGATGGTTGACATTCTCACAACAAAAGACACTGGAGTTATTGAGCAAAGGTTTATGGATGCAATAACCACTTTAATCAGCAAGCATTTTCCAGACGCTGATGAAAAGACTGCAAATTTTCTTAAGTCATACCTTATACAAAGAAGCTTAGGCTTAGGAAGCATTGAAATCCTGATGGACGATATAAACCTTGAGGAGATAGCAATAAACGACGCAGAGGATCCTGTGTGGGTTTATCATAGAAAATTCGGATGGCTAAAGACAAACATAATGCTTGCAAGCGAAGACCAGATAAGGCATTATGCTACAATGATTGGCAGAAGAGTTGGAAGGCAGCTGACAATATTAGAGCCATTAATGGATGCCCATCTCAAAGGAGGCGACAGGGTCAATGCAACGCTTGAGCCCATTTCTGTGAAAGGCAACACAATAACATTGAGAAAGTTTGCAGCCAAGCCATGGACAATCACAGATTTCATACAGGATGGTACAATTTCAACAGAAGCATCTGCATTAATATGGCTTGGCGTCCAGTATGAACTGTCTACATTGATAAGCGGAGGAACTGCAACAGGAAAAACATCCATGCTTAATGTGATTGCAAATTTCTTCCCCCCTAATCAAAGGATTATAAGCATAGAAGACACAAGAGAGGTTCAATTGCCGAAATTCCTGCACTGGATTCCAATGGTGACAAGATTGCCGAACCCAGAAGGAAAAGGGGAGGTTTCAATGCTGGACTTGCTTGTCAACTCATTAAGAATGAGGCCTGACAGAATAATTGTAGGCGAAATCAGAAGAAAAAGGGAAGCTGAGGTGCTTTTTGAGGCAATCCACACAGGGCATTCGGTTTATGCAACAGTGCATGCAAATGACACTAGAGAAACAATTACAAGGTTAACAAACCCGCCTATTGAGATTCCAAAAACAATGCTTCCAGCGATATCAATGATAGTTGTCCAGTACAGGAACAGAAGAACAGGAGTAAGGAAAACATTTCAGATCGCTGAAATACTGCCGGATTCTGAAGCAAATGTGCTTATACAGCTGGACATCAGAAAAGGCATCTTAAAAAAGGTTGCAAACTCAAAGGCATTGATAAGCACAATAGAATTGTTCACAGGCTTTACAAGAAACGAGCTTAACCATTCCTTAAAAGAAAAAGAAGCTGTTTTGAAATGGCTTGCAAAAAACAACATAAAAACAGTCGACACTGTTGGAAGGGTAATGGCGGAGTATTACACGAGTAAGGATAATTTAATGGGCTATGTAAAAAGAAACAAGCTACTAGGTGATTAAAATGAAAGCAGGCGCTTTAAACACGAGCTTTCAAAGGATTGCAAAATCATTTCCAATGCTTAAGATAAAATTAAAGCAGGCTGGAATAGATGACAAGCCGGAAGATTTCATCAAAAAAACATTTCTTTCTGCATTTTATATGACAACTGGATTAGTTGTTCTATTGTTCTTAGTGCTTGCAAAATTAAATTTGATCAGGGGGGTGTTATTTCTCATTGTTCCAATAGTATTTTTTGTCATGTTCTTTTACATGATAAGGCTTCCTGATATCATAATATCAAGAAAAGAGAAGGATATAAGCAAAGAGATTATTTTTGCAGGCAGGTTCATTATCATAGAGCTTGAGTCTGGCGTTCCTTTATACAATGCCATGGTCAATGTTTCAAAAAATTATGATGTAATAGGAAGGTACTTTAAGGAAATAACAGATAAGGTTGATTTCGGGACGAGCATGGAAGATGCTCTGAATGAGGCAGTTGAATTTATTCCCTCAAACGACTTCAGGAAGATATTGTGGCAGATGATAAACTCCATAAGAACAGGCTCTGATGTGGCAAAATCCTTGTATTCTGTTATGGAGCAGATAACAAAGGACCAGATTACCGAAGTGAACGAATACGGCAAAAAACTAAATCCATTGGCAATGTTTTATATGATAATTGCAGTTATCCTGCCTTCATTGGGCATAACAATGCTCATAATACTGTCTTCATTCATACACTTCGAGCTGAGCCTTACAATCCTGCTTGCGCTTGCAGGCTTCCTGGGATTTGTGCAATTCATGTTTATAGCGATGGTGAAGTTCTCCAGACCAGCAATTGAGTTTTGAAAATGTTTAATATAAAAAATATATTTAAAAAAAAAACTGATACAGCTCAGCCAGAGAAAAGAATTGAATTTTTTAAAAGCAAGTTCAAGAAAGCGCAGCAAAAAAAGCTAATTACTCAGGAGAGAAGGCAGAGAATAAAAGATTATATTGAAAGGGCTGGCCTTAATGTAAGCCCGCAAAAGCTGTCTAAGACTTTTTTTAATATAGCTGTTTTGATAAATCTTGCAATATCAGGCTACCTTATTTACTATTTTTCTGTAACTTACGGCATTTCATATGGTACAATATTTGCGTCAATGATTGTTCTTTGGATTTTTATTTTTGTGCTCTTGATATTCGCTTTGTGGATTATGTTTTATCTGGCTGTTGACTTGAAAATCTTCAAGAGAAAAGTTGACTTGGAAGAGGTTTTGCCGGATTTTTTGCAATTGACAGCGTCTAACATAAATGCCGGCATGACAATTGACAAGGCTTTATGGTTTGCCGTAAGGCCCCGCTTTGGCGTTTTGGCAAAAGAAATCGAGAATGTTGCAAAGGAAACAATGAGCGGAGTTGACTTGAGAATAGCATTGGAAAAATTTGCTGCCAGATACGACTCAAATATCCTGAAGAGGTCGGTAAGCATGCTGAATGAAGGAGTAGAAGCAGGAGGCAAAATAGGAGATTTGCTCAACAGGATAGCAGCAAACATACAAGATCAAAAAGCGCTGCTTAAGGAGATGTCTGCCAATGTCACAACTTATGTGATATTCATTAGCTTTGCAACCATAGCTGCAGCACCAATTTTGTTTGCCTTGTCCGGAGTTTTGATAGAAGTTGTGCAAAACATTGGCTCTGCTTTGGGAAGCACAGCAAATGTTGCATCAACAGTAGGAATTGCCTTGAGTTTTTCAGGAACTGGCGTGTCACAATCTGACTTCAGGGTTTTTGCAATAGTATCTTTGATAACTACATCATTATTTTCAGCCATGATTATTTCAACAATCCGAAAAGGCAATATAAAGCCAGGTATGAAATACATACCAATTTTCATTGCTATATCAGTAACGCTTTATATTGTTGCACAGAGCGTAGGAGGTAGGTTGCTCGGCTTGTTTTTTTTAGGTGATTAATTTTATTAGATGTGATTTAAACTGGAAAGATTTATATATTAGTTATTCAATTGACATGTCAAAAACCACTAATCATAGATGAGTGACATGTTTACATATCATAATAATCAAGTGGTTTTGGACATTGCGAAAATTACATATTTTCGAAACCCTGAAAATTCCTTGAATTTTCATGGCTACAAAATTCCACTTATTTGTGTTGGTTTTTGAGCATCGCAAAAATCATAGATTTTTGGGATCCTGAAAATGCAATGCATTTTCCTGACATCCAAATTCCATGTAATGTTTAGCTATATAAAAACCACTTATGAGACATAAGTGAAATTTTGATGTTTAAATAAAATGTTTTTAAAAATGAGGTGAAGTTAATGAGGATTTCTGCCAACTCTAAAGCCCAAGCTGCTATGGAATTCTTAATGACATATGGCTGGGCCATACTTGTTGTTCTTGCTGCAATCGCAGCTCTTGCTTATTTCGGGGTTTTGAGCCCTGCAAAGTTTCTTCCGGAAAAATGCATTTTGGAACCAGGCTTTCTTTGTGAGGGTTATAAAGTAGAAACTAGCAAAATCACTCTAATTATTTCCAACACTGTTGAAGGCAGAACCGTAACCATCAATAGCATTACAGTAGGCAGCTGTAGTGATACAAATTATAACACTGAACTGGTTGGCGGAGGGTCGTCTAGTAAATTAGAAATACCTAAAATAGGAGGCAGTTGCAACAATGGTGCTGTAAAAGATAGATATAAAGGGGACATAGCGATAGGTTATACTGAAAAAAATACAAACCTTACAAAAACAATGTATGGCAATTTAAACACAAAAGTTGAGTAATCAATTAAAATCATAAAAAACAAGAGGTGAAATCAATGATGAATAGTAAATCTAGATGCTTGCGAGAACGACGAGCAAGCTCGCGTTCGGCTCAAGCGGCATTGGAATTCTTAATGACATATGGCTGGGCAATACTTGTTGTTTTGGTGGCTATAGGCGCTCTTGCTTATTTTGGAGTATTAAGCCCTGACAAGTTTCTGCCAGCTAAATGCACATTGCAGGCTGGGATTGCCTGTTTGGACCATAAGGTTGACAATGACGGAGCAGGCGGTTTAGGAAGGGTGCAAATCGTATTACAAAATTCATTGGGTTTTGATATCACATCAGTTGTAGTTAAGGCTGGAAGCTGTGGCTCTAGCAGCGCCATTAGCCTTGCAAATGGAGAAAAAAGCCCTATAATTACCGCTCCCTGTGCTGCAGCATTACCCGGCTCAAAATACAATGCGGACTTAAACGTTTCATACATAATAACAGACACAGGCATAAGCCACAATAACAGAGGGCAATTAACAACAAGGATAGAGTAAGGATATTATTTCTTTTTTTTGATTATTTGTTATTTAAATTCACTTAAAATATTAGGCTAACATTCGGCAAAATTAAATTAACTCATATTTGTTCTTATAAATTTCAGGAAATATCTTATAGCAATAGTTGGGTTGTCACTGAGATTACTTTCTTTAACATTACCCTCAGAACCATCATGAAAGTGCTTAGGAAAAGTCTTTATATGCTTGTGCTTCTTATGAGGAGCATTATCGTGCCTATAAATCTTTTCATCTGTTCTCTGCCAGTGATAAGAATATTTTTTGCCACTAATCCATACTTCAAGAAACGAGTTATCAATGAGAAATAACCTTAGACTTTTAGCGACATTTAATGGTCCTCTAAGAATAGAAGCAGAAACCACAATGTCTGGAAATTCCTGTAATGCTGTGTTTTTTAGCTCGAGATATGTAATTTCTGCATCCAATTGTTAACCACCTTAATTCTCTTATTTAGATTTTCCCAGTAAATAAGCTGTTCCCAAGCAGGATGTTCCTCCACTTTGCCATTTTCAATCTTATTTTGGAGTTCTTTAGGGTTAGAAACATTAAATTGTTTTTTGATTTTCAAAATTTCCGCAGATGTATTTCTTAGTTCTAAATCTAAAAAAACATTTAGGCTTTCATTAAGTATTTTTCTTTCAGGAATCTCCAATTCTTTAGATAATCTGCTTAATAATGACTTTTCCATAACTTAATTCTTAATTTCAACTACTATAAAAACCTTTGCCTTAATTTTGCTAAATATTTTTTATATAATTAAGTTATGATTGATGCATTTGGAGGATGCCCATTTAAATGTATTTTTAAAATTCATTTTTTCGACGATATTTATTGTAAAAATTTAGTGTTTAAAAAATCAAAAAAGAAAAAATATTTAAATTAGGGGTTAACAAAATAAAAAATTAAAGAAAATCATTTACTCAGCTTTCTTCTTCTGCCAGTAATAGTAACCTACAGCTGCTACAACAACTATTATCAAGACAACAATCCAAGCCATTGTTGTTGAGCTGAGTCCTGATGGCGCTGATGGTGCTGGAGCTGGAGCTGGAGCTGGAGCTGCCGGTTTGGGGCAATCTTGCACACAATTGTCAGAATTTTCGTTGCCTTCGCATATGCCATCACCGCACCTTATAGCTGCTACAGTTAATGTTGGTGATGCAGATTCTGCACCCTGACCACTTGGATCAAACCAAACTACTTTTCCAAATGTATAAGTAGCTTCATTATTCAGCAAATCAATTTTATATTCCACAGTAGCACTGTCTGATGTTGGCGTGAAAGACCAGCCAAAGCGATTGTCTTTTTCTCTTATGTTTATTGCCTCCTTAGATTCTTGAGCTCCGGTAACTATCCATTCCTTAATTTTTAATCCTGCTGGAATAATATCTTCTAATGTGAATAATTTTCCTGCTGTTGCCCCGCTTACTGACAATTTAACTGTCAATGTCTGCCCAGGCTCTATTCTTGAAGGCATGCTTCTGCTAACAGATCCTGCCAATACAGATACTGTCATTAAAACAAAAATAACAAAAATAACAAAAAACACCATTAGTTTCTTCATTTTCAACCACCATAAAATGACCTTATTTGGTCAATTATATCAAAAGCTGTAAACTTAGATGTCCCTGCATAAAAGTCTCTTATCATATCTATTATAGCAAATGCACTTGTACCTCCTTCTTTATTACCTATTGCGAAAGTGCTAAAGCCTGGTGTTACAGCTTCATAAATAGCAAATGAGCCATCACTGCTTACTAATTTTGTGTCCAACCTGTTCCAATTATTGTTACTATATCTCCACAGTACTATGTCAGATTCAGCAACCCCATTGCTTGTCATCCATGATTTTGGCACTTTAAAGTTTATTGTAATCTTTGAAGCATCTGAATCTGCAATATTGGCTTTTCTCAATTGTAAGTACTGATATACTTTAGCTGCTGCAGATACTGATAATGGATTTGAAGTTAAGCTTTCAACAGTTATTGATGGACTTGTAACTGCATTCTTAACATAAACTGTAACACCTGTTATAGCTATCTTTTCATTATTGACTGCTAAAACTCCGCTTGAGCCAGCTGCCAAGGTGTCCCACTGCCTTCCTGCTGATGCTTCTATGTTGCTTGGGGCTGCTGCTCCTCCGCCTCCTCCACTTGAAGCTGCTGCTGCGGCTGCTTCAGCTGCTGCTGCTGCACTTGTTGTTAGGTTGAATGTGCCGTTTTTGATGCAGTTGCCATTATAGTCACAAATAGATACATTAAAGTGATATTGTGTACTTGCAGTTAAGCCTGATAAAGATACTGCTTGTGATTGATTAAAGTCTGTCTGGACAGCTTGGCTGCCTGTTCCTGATATGCCACCGATAGTTGTTGCATAATATACAGTTGCGTTTACTGTCTCATTCATAGTTCCTATTGTAACTGTTGCTGAGGTTGAGTCGACGCTTGATGATATTTTGGAGCTGTTTGGCGTGTTTGGAGGTGTGTTGTCTGTGACATTAAATCCCCATACATACCCATTAGTGTTATCATCGTCATCTATGATCCAGAAGGTTATATTATACTCTGGCTTGGCTTCTAGGTTCTTAAACCTCTCAGTCTGACCTAAACACACATTACCTGTTTTTGTCATTGTTGTATTTGCTGGTGTTGAACTATTAAGTTGGTATTTGCATGTAACCGCATCTGCTGATACAGTTATGTTAGGTATAAACATGCTTACTGTTTGATTTGGGCTTGTCGGAAACGACACATTAGCAGTTGGTGCATTTGAGTTGTTTGTGAATGCCAAGACACTGAAGTGTGGTAAGTACACTTGTATAGATTCATTATTTGTATTGTTCCAGCAAGCTGCTGACACACCAAAAGTAAAGCTTGGATTGAATCCAGCTGCACATTCTGTTACATTTTTCTTTGTAGTCAAATCTCGTATATCGCTAAAGTACCATATTTCAAACTTCCCACCTATGCCTATATGACTTGCATTTACCGGATATTTCACAGAGGCATAATAGCTGTTATTATCTGAAAGGAAATTCTGTATGCTTTCATTGAACCATAGAATGTCGAATAGGACTGCTGTCCAGTTATTGGCTATGTGCTCAATTGTTTTTGAGTCATTCTGCTTGACTGAAAAATTATACTTGTCCCAATTTGCAGCAGAGGCATTAAATGTTATTGTAACATTAATTCCTTTTCTTGTTGCGTTCAAAGCCATGAACAAATTCAAGGTCTGGTCTGTAACAGTAGTTGTCAGATCATAGATTGGCTCCCCGCTGGCATTAGTCAAATTGATAAATGATATGTTGTTGTTATATATTGTTAATGTACTGTTTAGATTTAAACTGGCAAAGTTTATTGGACCAAGCTGCACAAAGGTTATCTTGCTAGTATTTCTTACATTGCCAAGAGTGTCATTAACTGATATGATTAATGTATGAGTGCCTGGCGTAAAGTTAATGCTTCTATTCATTATTGAAGTATTTAAGCCCTGTGATGATGTTATTCCGGTTGCATTTTCCATTGAATGATTCGATAGCGCATTGCTGCCATCTAGATAATAACCTATAGTATGTACCCTGTTCATTCCATCAAATGCTGAGACATTCAACTGTGTAATTCCTGTTATACTTGCCCCATTTGTCGGGCTATGCACTACAACGGCTGGCGCTACATCGTCAACTGCAAACTGGAATAGCCTTGTTACTGTATTGCCTACATAGTCTGTTGCTGTAAGTGTAACTGTTCTGTTTGCTTCTGCATTTTTGCAATCAGTATAGTTAAATGGGCTAAATGCTGTTGCGTTTGTAACTGTATTTAAAGATGAATTACAGCTTGATGTCCATGTCATGTTCTTTATTGTGTTTGGAGCTACATCAAAGGATACATTGAACATCAATGTATTGTATGGTGTTATATTGGATTGATTAACTGTTGATACATCTGTTGCTCCGCCTGTTGGTGACTGAATCAAGCCCAAAGCAATGTTCGTTCCTTCTCCTGTTTGGATAACAAAGCTGTGTATATACAGCTCAGAATTGCCCCAGCGATCTTCTGTGGTTAATCTTACCGTATGAGTACCGTTGCTTAACCTACATGCTGCCGTATCTGTTATTGTAACAGAGCTATTTCGGAAGTCTTCTACTGTTGAGGATTTATTGACCCATTTGCTACACTCAGCACCCGATGGACCTGCATTGTCAACTTCTATTGCAACATACTTAAGAGGGTTGTTTTCAGTAACATTCCATACTATTGTTGGAGTTGTGTCTGTTGTATTTGTGCTATTTACATGAATTTGGCTTGCTACGCTTGAAACGCTTAAAGTTGGCTTTGTAGTGTCGTTAATCTGTATTGTAATATTTACTACTGACATTGATGTGTTTATATTGCCTAATGTGTCATTTACAATCAACCTAAAGCTGACATTCCTGCCTTCAAACTCGTTGTGGCCTCTGGGTGGAGTGAAGGTGAAATTAACAGTTGCATTTGTTATAGTTCCTGAATTGGATATGTTAACTCCTTTATAACCAGGATCATTTGTCGCATTTAATGTGGTCCAATTGCCGCTTGTTACATTGTAGAACTGCAGCGCTGCATGGAATGGCCTTGTCAAGTTATCGGTCCAATTCGATAGCACGAAGAATATTCTTCCTTGGGCCCATGTACCATCACCACCAGCCGGTATGCTTGCCGTCGTACTAGCTCCTAAAGATTTATTTAAGCCACCAAATTCAGCGGTATTGGAAAAGTTAATGGTAACCAAAACAGGGGGTATTTGGTCGACTGTTATTGATATGTTATTAGTGGTTACATTAACAGGGTTACTGTTGTTGCTTGTGTCTCTTGCTTTAACAACAATTATATAAGTGCCATTTGAAAATGCATACGCAACATTGCATGTTACAGAAGTTGTATTTTGCGGGCTTACTGTATCAGCTGTTGTACATGTTAAATTTGTTGAGCTGTCATTGATATAGTTGTATGTTCTGTTCATCCATGATGTATCAAAAACAGTAACATTAATTGAAAAATTCAGGGTTAAGTTAAGACCAGTGGAGTTTATGTCGTCTAAAGTGAAGTTTATCAATCTAGATGCTACAGAAGTGTTAGCATTGTGGAATAAAGGACCATTGAAAGTCACATTTATCTGTGAAAAGTCATTTCCGCCTAAGCCGCCTGAAAATTTATCTACAAATAAATAAGTAAATCCTGAACGCAAAGCTTCACCATTAATTGTTCCTGACTCAAGCCAGCATCCATCATTTGTTGGTATAGCCAGTGTATGGTTATAGATACCAAATACGCTTGAGTTACATTGACTTATTGAATGGCATTGAGGATCAGCAACTGAAGTGCCATTACAGTACATCCTCTTAGAGTAACCAGTATCCCTTAATTGTAGTATTCCGTACTCATAACTTACCTCGCTTGGTATAAAGCTTGCGATATCTGCCCATGCCATGGTTGCTTTAAATCCTGTTCCAACTGCCTGCTGAATCTCTCTAGATGGTGTACTATTAACTTTTGCGTTGCTTGCATTTGCAAATTGGCTTTCGTCAACTCTGCCGGCAACAATATGTATCAAAATATTATTTGATATGTTTATTATAAATGTGAAGTTCTTGTGGGTTATGCCGCCTAAACTTATTCCATCTACAGGATTCATAAATGTGCCTTCTGGTATTTCTGTCCCGTTTCCAAGGGTAATGTTTAAACCGCCAAACGCAAGTCCAATTGGGTTTCCGTTGGCATCCTTTTGCTGCATTGTTGTAAATATATTCTCCATCTGGGTTACATTCATTCCTTTGATGATGAAATCAGAACGATTGGTACAAGTTATTCTAGCAAATGAATCATTTGCACAGAAAATTACGCTATGTGAGCCTGGGCTTGTAAAACTGCTATTAAAATTAAGTAATGGTGACACATTGAAGCGATATTGCCTCATATCTGGGGTTGATATAACACCACTAAAAGTCATAGAGCGATTTGCACTTTCATTTTGGCCAGTGGGTGCAATCGTTGAATGTACAAAAGCCACGCTATTCAAAATCATCCACACATTGAAAGTTGAGTTGTCAGAAACATTAACATAAAATGTAGCTGTTTCATAAGAGGTAATGTTGTATCCAGTAGTGTCAGCCAATATACCTCTAGGAGTGTCTAAAGTTAATGTTGGGGCTTGTGTATCAAGAAAAAATGTATTGTTTAATTGCCCAAAATTTAAAGCTCCAGCAAGTGGTTTATCAATACAACCGACATTCCAGCTAAAGTTACCATCACCGTGACTTGTTGGTATGGTATAATTCATGTAACTGGTTCCAGCGGTCACATTTTGAACAATGTCATCGGCTGGATTACCATTATCTGCGTTACTGTCATTGATTTTTACTCGTACCCAACTACCACTGGAATTTATGTAAACACTACAGTTTGTAGCGGCTTCTGCATCTAATGTCCATGTAACATTGAAGGTGAAATTAATGGTTCTTGAACCATTGTATGTAAGATTTCCTGGGGATATAAGTTTGATTGTTATAGCTTCTGCACTAAACACCATAATCACAAAAATCAAAACAATTGAGAACAACAGCACTATATTTACTTTGCCATCTTGAGAATTAAAAAAACCCCTATTATCCTCTTTTTCCATTATCACTCCTCTTTATATGGCGATGAATATCAAAGATTATTGGTTTGGCAACATATATTTAAATCTTTTGATTTAGGGTATATGATTTATATACGGATGTTTTAGTTAAACTCAAAATTTGAAAACACCAAACCCCCATAAAATCTCAAAAAAATTATAAATATTTAAACTTTTCGTTATTTGGGAAGATTTATGGTTTGTAATATATATTTTAAAAAAATATTTTAAATATCAATAATGAATGAAGTGCAAAAATGATAAGAAATTTGACAAAAAAAACAATAATTGCAAAAAATTTTATTTTTTTAGACGATAATTTTTCAAAATTTATTGGACTGATGTTTTCAAAACAACAGGGCAAAGCTTTGATTTTCAAATTCAAAAAAGAAAAAAAAATTTCATTGCATATGCTTTTTGTTTTTTATTCCATAGATGTTTTATTTTTGGATAAAAATAAAATCGTTGTTGACAAAAAAGAAAATTTCAAGCCGTTTGCATTCTATAAATCGATGGAAAAATCAATGTATGCCCTAGAGCTGCCGAATGCAGCAATTAAAAGAACAAAAACAGAAATAGGCGATAAAATTGAATTTTAACTTTCTCTAAAGTAAAATTAAGATTAATAAAAAATTCAATAAAATTCATGTTTTGAAAATTTCACTTTGGCTTTCTGTCAAAGAGCATATCCAAAAAACAAGCCAAGACATAGATCAAAGCCAAATCTAGTAATAAAGCCAATGTGTTAAATAAAAAATTTCCGGATTTGCTGAAATATTCGCCCAGAATTAAAGTTTTTATGTGCCCGGAAGCAGCATCTATATTTCCAGTTACAAGATAAGAAAATGGGAACCCATAAGCCTTGTAGCAAAATGCAAAAAACAGACCTGCACCACAAGCATCTTCTTTTGCAAAATAAAGATAAAACACTGCTATAATTAAAAATATGAAGATTTTAAAAATGCTAGGTTTTATGAATTCTTTTAAGTTCATAAAATAATTATTTTATTGTTATATTTAAAATTATTGAATATTAAAAACAACAATCTTTAAATAACGATAAAAAATTCTAATGGTTAATGTGGGGACGTCGTATAATGGATTATTAAATCCGTACAACCTGGCTTATTATCGCCGGCTCCAGTCATTAGGTATGGAGCGATGAGTCGCAAGACGATGAAATGGAATAGGCGATACCGGCTGATCTTAGCAAAACTAAGAGCCGAAATCAGAGTTCAAATCTCTGCGTCCCCACTTTTATTATGAAAGCTTTGAATATTTCTTGGGTTTTTACTACCTACAATTTTGAAGAACTGTGTTACATTCTTATTTCTGATAACAACGTCATATCCTTCAAAAATTTTATTGTTTACTTTATTACTTTTTGTGATTACAAAAGAGGGGATATTTAATATTGATAGACTTTTTGAAATATCGTAGGCAAAATCCCTGTGTTGCGTCGATATTTTTGCTAGAATATATTTATATTTACCAAATTTTTGTAAAACTACACAACCATCAGTATCAAATAATCCTCTTAAAAATGCTGTCAAGAATATTTTGTCTGATTTAATCCAATAAGGAATTAATAAATCCTCTTTCTTTCCGGCTGGAACTTTTAAGGTATCTCTAAAAAAGTAAAATAAATTTTTAGACCTAATTCTAAGTCCTATAGAATTTTTGCTTTTACTGACTAATTTATGTAATTTGACCTGGAATAACATATCAAATAAGGAATTTACATAGTCAATAAATTTCCCATCCTTAGATAGGTTCCCAGTATAAGTCAAATTATAATTATATTTTTTGTCCTTATAAAGAGAACCATCTCCAAAATGTATTCCTACTAATTCTGCTAATTCTTTTGACATTTGTTCTGGAAATTTCATTTTAACCAACCTCCAAAGTTTTTTATTTTGTCTTAAACTTTGGAGTCAAGGAAAAAGAGAACTTGTAAGCGAAACTGCGTAATTGATTTTCGTGCTGAAAGCCGAAAAGCTTAATTTGGCAGTATCAAAAATCGTAGATTTTTGGGACTTCCGAAAATCTTTGATTTTCGTTAGTTTTGCGTGTTCTCTTTTTCAATTATAGAAGGATAATGGGTTTAAATAGTCTGCGTCAGGAGATGTCCAGTGGTACCTAAATCCCTGCGTCCCCATTTTATATTTTTTATATCTTTTAAAAAATTTGATTTTAATCGTTAATGTCATGCTCCAATGCAAACAGCAAGAAGCACAAAAAACAGAAGAATGCGAGTGAGCTTTGAGCTGGCAAGTGAGTCTCTCACGAGCCTCACAACTCACTGCGAAACTCGCTCACAACTGACCTTGATTAAAAACATTAAATAAAAATTCAACAATAAAATAGAAACTCAATATAAACATTCCAATAAAAATAATCTATGAAAAATAAACAAGATATAATTATAAAAAATACAATTAATAATAAGCCTCTCCGTTGCTTTTGTCCGGGATTTCCTCGCTGAATTGCCTGTCATAATACTCCTCATCACTTAATTCCCCTTCCTTTTGCGAATATTTATTGATGCCAAAGATTATTGCTATCGCCGCAAGGAAAACAGCAATGGCTATTAACATTATTTTCAAGATATTCTTTAATGCAGCGGCTAGAAAGTCTTTTCTAGCAACATTTACAACATTTCCCTTTAATGGAATCTGCTTCAAAACATTGTCATTGCCTTTTACTGTAACAACAAATGTCTGCTCGCCTATAAAATTTCCTTTTGAGGAAGCATACACATAGATTGTTTTGGACTCCTTTGGCTTTATGACAAAAGTATTTGATTCTGCAAGCCTTAAGCCAGCCCAGTTGCTTCCGTCTAACAGCAATGTATAGGCATTTGCATCCGGCCCATTGTTTGTCAGCGTAATTGGGTAAATGACTTCGCTGCCATCGTTGCCTATATCTTGTAATGCTATTGGAACTTTTATCACAAGCTTTTCATTGACAATTTGTATTGTTTGATCGTTTTTGCCAATAACATAAACAGATATTTCCCTTACTTCGCTGTCGCCTCCAAACTGTGAGGCTATCTCCGACCTTACAGTGTATATTCCTGTTGCAACATTGTCAAGAATTTTAAGTATAAAATCTTCACTGACCTCAGGATTGCTGCTTATCCGCTCTACAAACTTTGTTGAGGAAACGCCAAGCTCTGGAATACTGACTTTTGCAGTAACTCCTTCAAGCGGAACAACACCGCTATTTTTGAAGCTTAATCTTGCAATAAGATTCTTGCCTGCCTCCACACTATCTTCTGGGCTTAATTCAATGCTGCTTATTAAAAACGGGAATTTCTTCAGGCTTATCTTCAACCCATACACCTTTTCTTCTACATTGCCCTCTGCATCAACAACCCTTACTTTGAGCCTGAAACTGTTCTGCTCAAAATTGCCTATAACAGGCAGCTCAAGGTCTTTAACCAAGCTCTGCCCTTTGCTTATGTCGAATACAGATGTGGCATCTGCAACTACATCGCCATTTTCAAAGGCAAGCACGGCATCCACATGCGCATCTTCTATGTCCTCAAGCGATGTAAGCCTTACATCCAAATCAAACTTTTTCTCGGATTTGTCCAGAACAACAAAGTTATTCTCATTTTCCGCCAAAATCTTGTTTTCAAGCTCTACACTATCTATTGAAATATCCAAAGCCCTGCCTCCTGCCAATCCTGTTACCCCAGCTCCTCTTTCACGCATTGTAAGTCCATATACCTGCTGGATTGAATTGCCTTCAGCGTCAATAATCTTAACTGTAAGCTCAAATGAATTGCTTTGCTTGAGCTTGTCTATCAAATCAATCTTTAACAGCTTTGAAGAGCTTGAATCCTGCGCTAAATCAAAATTTGGCGTGGCATCCGCAATAACCGTGCCGCTATCCATGTCTCTTAAAATTGCCTCCACATGGGCATCTTCCAAATCCTCAAGGGCTGTGAATTCAACTGCAACATCAAAGCTATTGCTTCTGTCGATGAAGTTTGTTCTTGACTGTGCAACTACTTTTGCATTGACCTTAACCCTGTCTATTGACACGTCAAGCTGCCTGCCTGAGATTCTTTGGTTTGTCTTAATGCCAAAAGTCTTTTGCTCTGAATTTCCAAGCGCATTGACAACTTTTATTGTCAAGTCAAACTCGTCTTCTCTCCTAAGCCTGTCAATTAATGTCAATGTCAAAGCAGCTGTTGAGCTCTGGTTTTTGCTTAAATCAAAAGTGCCTGTTGAGTCTGAAACAACATCGCCTGTCTGCCTTCCCCTCAATATGGCTTCTACATGACTTTTTTGGAGTGTTTCTACTGCTGTGAGATCAACTAAAACCGAGAAGACATCTGCGTCAGCAATAACATTTGTTCTTGATTCAGCGATTACCACTCCATTAACTTTAACCCTGTCTATGGAAACGTCAAATGCAGACGATAAAGTGCTAGAAGAACTGCCTGCATAAGCAAGGGTACTAAAAAAAGCTACGAATACGAGCAAAAATGCAGTTGCAAAAATATTTTTATTCATCAAGGTTCCACCCAATAATATAACAACTTGGTAGTATACGCCCCTTTTTAAAGTTTTCGTTATTGGATAGTAGGTACAAACCTGCTAATAATCGACATTATATATTTAAACCAAATATCACCACCAAAAGCCATGATAACAATAGTTGGGGCTGGCCCTGCTGGAAGTTACCTCGCTTACTTGCTTGCAAAGCAAGGAGAAAAGGTAATTGTTCTTGAGGAGCATAGTGCTGTAGGCTCGCCAGTTCAATGTACAGGAATTGTAACTCATTCAATTGAAAAATTCTTTAAATTAAAAAGTGATGTCATAGCAAAGAGGCTTGACAAAGTGATTGTTGTCAGCAAAAACGACAGAATAACAGTTAATGTTGATGAGATAGTTATGTGGCGCGACAGGTTTGACCAGTTTGTTGCCAATATGGCTCAGGATGCAGGAGCTGAAATATTAACAAATCATAAGTTTATCGGGCTTGATGGAAAAAACACAATCACAGTAAAAGACAAAAAAAATAATCGGGCAAAAAAAATAAAGACAGACATCATTGTTGGAGCTGATGGCCCTTATTCAGCAGTTGCAAAGGCTGCTGAGATTGACTCAAATTCAAAAAATTATATTGGAATGCAGGCAAAAGTAAAAATAAGCATGGATACAAAAGCATTTGAGACATATTTTGGCAGTGATTTCCCAAACTTTTTTGGGTGGTGCGTTCCAGAATCCGATGATGTTGCAAGGCTTGGCATTGGATGTTTTGAAAATGCGCAGGAGCATTTCTACAAATTTCTGAAAAACAGAACTGGGAAAAAAGATGTTTTATGCTGGGAATCCGGCTTGATACCATTGTACAATCCAAAAAAAATAATACAAAAAGATAATGTGTATCTGATTGGGGATGCCGCCACTCAGGTTAAGGCAACAACTGGGGGAGGAATCATACCTTCGCTCAAAGCAGCGCAAACTTTATGCGATTGCATTGTCAATAAGAAGAACTACAACAAGGAATTCAAAAAAAAATCTGGAAGAGAGCTTCTTCTGCACCTAAAGATAAGGAATATTCTGAATAAATTCTCTGACAATGACTACGACAGATTGCTTAGTTTAATGAGCCAGGAAAAAGTAAGAAAAATATTAAAAAAGTATGACAGGGACACGCCAATACCTCTTGTTGCCCACCTTCTGCTTAAAGAGCCAAGATTTTTGTTATTTTCCAGAAGGCTTTTATTCTAACAAAAGCTTTTTAAAACACACTAAATATCTTTTGAGAGGTGGTCAAAACTTATGGATTCAAAAGAAGATGAAGAGATAAGTATCGACTTTAGCAAGATAAAGAGTTTCTTTAAAAGCGATAAGAAAGAGGATAAAAAGGCAGAGGAGTCTTCGATAAAACAGGAGAAAAAAGACGATGAAGAAATATCAATAGATTTCAGCAGGATAAAGAGTTTCTTTAAAAGCGACAAAGAAGATGCAAAAACAGAGCATGCAAGAAAACCTGAGCACGCAAAAGATGAAGATGCAGAATTTTCGATAGACTTTAGCAAAATTAAAAAATTTTTTAAGTCTGGACAACAAGAAACAAGAAGCGATGAGGAAATATCTGTAAACTGGGGCAAGGTCATAGATTTCTTCAAAACGTATGGCATTGTTTTTATTGCACTCATCCCAATAGTTCTTTCAATCTATGTAAGAATGCAGGCTGGCTTTTTGCCATTCACCGACGATTGGGCAGCAAACAACGTGATAAGCGGCATAAGGTCGCAAATAAGAGCGGGAATTGACCAGCAATATCCAAACCTGCCTGACGCAAACAAAAACGCGCTTGTAGAGACTGAATTCCAAAAAATAATAAGCCAGAGCAAGCAACAAATTGACCAGCAGATAAAAGCCACATCAGCTTATTTTAGGGAATTCTTCCAGGACGAGAACGGAAAGAATTACATGCCCGACATTGACCCTTATTATTGGTTCAGGTATTCAAAAAATATTTTGGATCATGGAAATCCCGGCGACATATTAAAAGACGGAAAACCCTATGATAATCGCCAATTGGCCCCGATTGGAAGGTTTGTAGTGCCTGACATGTTCCATTCGTATTCATGGGCTTATTTTCACAAATTCCTGCATTTTTTTGTGCCTGACATTACATTAATGCACTCTGGCTTTTACCTTGTCATATTTTTTTCAGCCATATGCGTGCTGCTTATATTTTTAATTGCAAGAAAGGTTGCTGGAAATGCTGCGGGCTTTTTTGCTGGAATGATGATGGCGGTCAATGGCGCTTTCTTGACAAGAACTCTGCATCCCGACAATGACGTGTGGGTTGTGTTTTTCCCGTTGTTGATTACGTGGTTATTTGTAATGATCATAGAAACTAAAAATACCTTTAGGCTTTCAGTTTTGACTTTGCTTGCCGGGCTTTTTACCGGACTGTACACGTTTGCATGGAGTGGCTGGTGGCATGTATTTGACTTTTTGCTTGCAACTCTGGCAATAACATTTTTGTATTTGATTTTAATAAACTTTGGTGAAATAAGGAGCAACACAAAAACGCTTTTTTCTAACATAGCCATAAGAAATACCATGATTGTTGGTGCTTTGTATTTGTTCTCCACTGCTGCATTCGCTACCTTGATTTCAGGGTGGTACGCATTCAGAAACAGCTTTCTTGGGCCTTTCAGCTTCCCCTCGATTAAAGCGCCTGTAACAACATCATTATGGCCTAATGTGCTGACGACAGTTGCTGAGCTGAATGAAGGCTCAATCAACGGCATCATCAATTCTGTAGGCGGCCCATTTCTTTTTTTCATAAGCCTGCTAGGCTTGGTTTTATTGATATCAAGGCGCGGAGAAATAAAAAAATTTGATTTTGTTTATATCATCGGCTCTGCTTTGTTTTATGGAACGTACTTTCTGCTTAGAAGGATAGGCTTTGACGTATCGGTGCTTGGATTATTGGCATGGATAATGCTGCCAATTCTAGTAAGAATCGGTATTTCCGTCTATAAAAAAGACCATTACGATTTCAGGATGTCCATACTGATTTCCTTATGGGTAGCTTCAACTATTTTTGCAAGCATCAAGGGAATCAGGTTCACTTTATTGCTGGCTCCTGCCTTTACCGTGGCATTTGGCGTAGCTTTAGGAAAGATTTACATTTACTTATCAGGCTGGCTGACAAAAGAATTTAGAGTCCATAAAGCCATAGGCAGCAGCATTTTGATAGTCATGTTTTTATTTGTTTTTTACTCCAATCCTACAAAAGCCGCTATCAGTGCCGCAAGCTCTGACATGCCAATAGTTAATGATGCATGGTATAATGCCCTAACTGCCATAAAACAGGATTCAAGCGAAAGTGCGATAATAACGTCTTGGTGGGATTTTGGGCATCATTTCAAGGCTATAGCTGACAGGAGAGTTACATTTGACGGGACTACCCAGACTTCTGATGCTGCACACTGGGTTGGAAAACTTCTGATGACGGATAATGAACTACAGGCAGTAGGAATTCTAAGGATGCTTGATTGCGGCAGCGGCAGCGCCTTTAAAACATTGTACGATATAAACAATGACACTCATTTGTCATTAAGAATTTTAAATAAAGTAATTTTATCGGACAAAACCGATGCAGAAAAAATACTAAATGATTACAAACTTGACAAAAATCAAATTGAGAAGATTCTCTCATTTACGCATTGCTCACAGCCGCCAGAGGCTTACTTCATAGCGTCAGAAGATATGGTTGGCAAAAGCGGCGTATGGAGCCATTTTGGCAGCTGGAGTTTTGAAAGGGCTGACATATGGCAAAATGCAAGGAAAATGCCTCAGGAGAAGGCAATAGATTATATGGTAAGGAAATTTAACTATACAAAAGAAAGAGCAGAGAATGTTTATTTTGAGGTGCAGGCGATTGCAAGCGACAGCGAGGCAAATTCATGGGTTGCTCCCTGGCCGGGCTATGGCGGCACTATGAGGTGCAGTCTGGAAGAAAACAGCACTTTTGCATGCCAGCCGATCAGTATCGGAAAGGACACAAGAGGAAATGATGTTGCTGCAAGGTTTAAAGTTGATACAAAGGAATATAGTGTGTATGCTGCCTTAGGGGACGTAATAATCAAACCAAGTGCAGTTGCATTTACAACAGAGGAAGGCTTGCTTAAAAAAGACATTAATGGGAGTAACTTTGGGCTTGGCATGACTTTTGTGCCGATTTCGGAAAATGAATTGCTTGCAGTCATGTCAAGCAAAGAGCTTGTCGGAAGCATGTTCACCAGAATGTTTTATACACAAGGGCATGGACTGAAATACTTTAAGCTGTTTAATCACCAGCGTGGATTGACCGGAACTGACGTCTACACTTATAAAGTGGACTGGGAAGGAAAGAACACGACTATTGTGGAGGATTATGCAAAAAAGCCAATTAAAGTAAATAATGCCACAGAAAGTTTACTTTTAACGACAAATAATTCCAATAGTTCTTAAATGGGAACAAACAAAATTTGGGCTGTGATTCCAGCCTATAACGAAGGGAAAAATATCGCCAGCATAGTCAAAAAAACCAAAAAATATGTAGACAATGTTTTGGTGGTTGATGACGGCAGCAAGGATAAGACAAAAGAAATTGCTGAAAAATCAGGTGCATTTGTATTAAGGCACATCATAAACGTAGGCAAAGGTTCTGCCCTGAAAACCGGCTGTGATTATGCAATCAGAAAAGGCGCAAAATTCATTGTCGCTTTAGACGCTGATGCCCAGCATGATCCAGAAGATATACCAAGATTTGCCAAAAAATTAAGGAAATATGACATTGTTTTTAGCTACAGAAGGGTTAGCAGAAAAATGCCATTTGTGCTCAGATTTGGAAACTGGTTCATTTCAGGCATTGTAAGATTTTTGTATGGGGTAAACCTCAATGACACGCAGTGCGGCTTTAGGGCTTTTTCAAAAGAAGCTTATAAGAAGATCAGATGGAGCGCTTCAGACTATTCGATGGAATCGGAAATGGTGGCAAGGGTCGGAAAGCAAAGATTAAAATATGTGCAGATCCCTATCGAGACAATATACTCTGACAAATACAAGGGAACTACTGTAATTGACGGCATAAAGATTGTCTTGAGCATGCTCTGGTGGAAATTATTTAACAGCAAATAAAAATGGCAAAGATACTGGGGATTCAGATAGCGGGATTTTTGTTCGGGTTGTTCATGATTTACTATTCTTTTTTGCATTATAAAAGAAAGGAGTTTACAGCAAAAGAATTCGGCTTTTGGAGTTCACTATGGGTTGCATTTATTGTAATAGCATTGTTCCCTTTTGTATTAGATCCTGTTGTCAAAACATTTGGATTTTTCAGGGCGCTTGATTTGCTGATTATAAGCGGGTTCCTTTTTCTGATTTTATCGATTTTCTATATATATACAATTACTAGGAAAAACCAAAGGCAGCTGGAGACAATTGTGAGGGAAATATCAATGAAAAAGGGAAGGTAAGGATTTTCTTGATTTATAATAAATGTATAGATTTAAATAACTTATAATATTACTTTGGCCGATGGTAATTATAATAAAATTTATTGATAAATACATAGGAAACTTGATATGTAATTTTCTCGGTTTATTTAAAAATAAGTTTAGCGGCATTAAGAAAATTGATAGAATACTTGTAACTCAGCTTTGGGGGATTGGAGAGACTATCTTGATGCTACCGTCAATTGAGGCGCTAGGAAAAAAGTTTCCAAAGGCAGAAATAGCAGTTCTAGCTACATCGAGGAACAAGGGTGTTTTTCTTGATAATAAAAATATTGATAAGATTACTGTAATAAGCCTGAGCCCGTTTTCTGTTCTAAATTTTATAATAAAAAATTTAAGAAAATACGATTTAGTGATTGATATGGAGGAGTACCTTAATATTTCAGCTATTATTTCTTTTTTTTCAGGCAGAAGGGTTGCCGGCTATTCGCATAATTCAAGGGCAAAATTATATGACATTAAAATAAAGTATAATGACGGGCAACATGCTGTGCAGACATTTCTGGATCTGGTGAGAACTTTGGATATTGTCTATGACATTGATAAATTGCCAAAATTGAACTTCTCCAAGCATGATAAAAATTTTATTAACAGGTTTTTAATAAACAACGGAATTAAAAAAAATAGTTTTGTAATTTGTGTTGCGCCAGGAGCAGCTGAGTCTGCAAAAGCAAGGATATGGCCACATGAGAGGTATGCTGAACTTTGCGACGAATTAGTCAACAAGCATGATGCAAAGATAGTTTTTGTTGGTGTTTTGGACGAAACAGAATTGATAGGAAGCATACAAAACAATATGGAGAGCAAAGACAATACAATAAATGCAGCCGGAAAAATGACTTTAAATCAGTTGTTCTATTTGATAAGCAAATGCAAACTTTTTATTGGCAATGATGCAGGACCTATGCACATTGCAGCTGCACAGGGCGTTAAAACGCTTGGCTTGTTTGGGCCTAATCTGCCAATCAGGTTTGGGCCATATGGAAAGGGAAATATTGGATTGTATAAAGGCTATAATTGCGAATTCAGCCCCTGCATTAATGTGCACAGAGGGCAAGTGCCTGACTGCTTATATCCCAAAAACAGCAATGACTACCAGAAATGCATGAAAAATATCAGCGTTGATGACGCATTGAAGGAAGTTGAGAAATTGATTTAGCCTACCAGAAGCCTTTTCTTATTAAAGCAGACTCAGCATCACTATCCTTGCCGGTAATTTTTTTTGAAACAACTACAACTGCTTTGTAGAATGGGACATGGACTGACAATAGATTTCTAAAACCGTTTCTCCTGAACATCCATCTCACACCCACCTTTGTTACAGGCTTCTTGTGGTCCGGAACATTATAAAAACTTCTTGAGAGGTAGGCGCTTATGGTAATCACAATGTCATTTGACAAAGAAGCCATTTTTCTGATAAATTCTTCTTGGTCCTCCATATGCTCAATTATCATGCTGTTGAACACAACATCGTACTTGTTTTTTACTTTCCACAAATCTTTTACCATTACATTTTTTGCCTTATGCCTTTCATCAGCATCCACGCCATAGGCCTTAAACCCAAGCTGGCCGGCAGCTTTCATGAATTGGCCCGGGCCGCAGGCCACGTCCAGCACTGTTTTGCAGCCTTTGCAATATTTTTTCAGGAGCCATTTATAGAATTGGTCTCTTATAAAATATTTTATTTTGCTTTTGAATCCTATTCTGTTTTTCCAGGGATTGCTGTATAGTTTTACCATCGCATATTAGAAAAAATTATACATATAAATAATTATCTGACATTGCTGAAGTGGAAATATTCACCATAAGTAAAAAAACCAATTAATTGCTTTATTTTAGCAAGTTTTGGGAACAAATCCTTTTCCAGCGAAATTGCAGTCGAATGCGAGTGAGCTGGTGACATGCGAAGCTTAGCTTCGCTCGCTAACTCACCGAACTCGCTCACATCTGACTCAAACAATTCAAATATTTCCGGTTTGAAAATATAAATGCCTGCATTAACAATATTAGTGGAGTAATGCTTAGGCTTTTCCTGAAAATCCACAATTAAGTCACCATCAAGAATTGCAGTGCCATAGCTGCTTGCTTTTTCCCTTGTCATCAAACCCATTGTTGCAAGTTTATCGGATTCTAGATGCTTTTTTATCATTTTTAGCAAATCAAAATTGTTATAAATATCCCCAGACATAACAACAAAGCTATGATTAACATTTTCTTTAATTGCCTTTAATGCGTCAGCATTTCCTTTTGCTTGCCTTTGAATGATTTCAACGTTTATTTTAGAATCTGATATTTCGTTCAGCAGCAAATTCATGTTCTTTGTGTGCTGTGTTAGGATGTACAATGTTTTTATGCCGTGTTTTGAAAAAAAATTAATCTGCTGTTTTATCAATGGTACGCCTTTTATGCCCCTTAACGCTATTGGCTGATGCTCTCCCTTAAGCAGAAGCACAGCTGCATTTATAGAATGCTCTTGAAGCCCTTTTTTCATAAAATATTCTATTGCCTGCGACCTGCTTCTTATTATTGAGCCGTCCACTTTAGAATCTACTAGCTTCAGCAGGGAGTTGTCAACTGATATAGCTATTTTTGACTTTGGCATGGTATGAAATAGTAGTAGAAAGTATTACTATTTATATTTTTATATTCCAGAATATATATTTCGTAAAAACAAAAGATTTAAATATCAAGGCTTATTAAAGTATGAAATATTCATACTAAGGTGTTGATTATGCAAAATGAAATAAAATCGATGATTCAGGAAAGCATTGAAGCAAAAAGGCTAGTTGGCGAGACATTAGCGCAACAAATAGAAAAAGCTGCGAAAGCAATTATTGACACCTTCAAAAATGGCAATAAGGTTATTCTGGCGGGAAATGGCGGAAGCGCGTCGCAAGCATCTCACTTTGCTGCAGAGTTTGTCGGGCGCTATAAAAAAGAAAGAAAAAGCCTGCCTTCTATAGCACTGACTGCTGATTCTTCATTTCTTACAGCGTGGTCGAATGATTATAATTACGACACTATATTTGAAAGGCAACTGCAGACTTTTGGAAAAGCAGGAGATGCTTTTGTAGCAATTTCAACAAGCGGCAATTCAGAGAATATCATCAGAGCAGCGACATCAGCGAAAAAACTCGGCATGCATGTAATTGGACTTCTTGGAAAAAATGGGGGAAGAATGAAGAATATGTGCGATATAGAGTTAATAATCCCTTCTGATAATACGCCGGTAATTCAGGAAAATCACTTGATGATTTTCCACATGATATGCGAATTTGTAGACAAAGAGTTTGATTAACTTTTCATAAAATAAAGTATAAAAAACATCAAAATAAAATGCTCAACTTCAACAAAATAAAAACAATATCAATAAAGCAAAGAAAAAATAAAGTAAAATTAAACGATTTACTCAAGCCTGAAGATTCTGAAATAATGTATAATTCAAAACAATTCAATGAATTAACTGAAAAAATAGTGAATGCACATCAAAACAAAAAACAAATAATTTTGATGATGGGCGCTCATGTGATAAAAGTTGGCATGAGCCTTCTCATTATAGATTTGATGAGAAAAAATGTCATAAAACACATTGCAATGAATGGCGCATGCCCAATACATGATTTTGAGCTTGCATTGATTGGAGAAACTTCAGAGTATGTTGAAGATACAATAGAGGATGGGACATTTGGGATGATAGAGGAGACTGGAAGCATACTCAATCAAGCAATAAAAGACGGAGCAAAAAACAATTACGGCATGGGGTATTCAATAGGCAAAAAAATAAGTGATTTAAATTTAAAAAATAAAGAGTATAGCATATTGTATAATGCTTACAAATTAAGAATTCCAGTTACTGTGCATGTCGCAGTTGGGACCGATATTATACACCAGCATCCAAGCTGCGATGGTGCTGCTGTCGGAAAGACCACATATAAAGATTTCAAGATTTTTGCAGAAAGTGTAAGCAAGCTTGAAGATGGAATTGTCTTAAACATAGGGTGCGCTGTAATCCTTCCAGAAGTTTTTTTAAAGGCTTTGACAGTTGCAAGGAATCTTGGCTTTAAAGTTGAGAAAATAACAGCGGCAAATTTTGACATGATAGACCATTACAGGCCTAGAGAAAATGTCGTTAAAAGGCCCACATCACTTGGGGGGAAAGGGTTTATTATAATTGAAAGGCATGAAAAAACAATCCCGACATTGCATAGGAAACTAATTGGTTCATTGAATAAGATTCATTAATAAAATACAATAAAAATAAATAATAAAAAATCCAAAACAATAAGATGAAACAGCGCTTATTAAATCTGTTAGGGCAATTTAAGGGTAAAAAAATTCTTGTTGTAGGGGATATTATGCTGGATAAATATATATGGGGCGAAGTTTCAAGAATAAGCCCTGAAGCCCCTGTTCAGGTTGTCAATGTTATGAGGGAAAGCTATGCGCCCGGAGGGGCATCAAATGTTGCAAGCAATGCATCAGCTTTAAACGGCAAAGTCTTTGTGGCTGGAATTGCAGGAAATGACGAGGCAAAAAATATACTGATTGAGGAGTTAAAGAAAAGAGGAATAAACACAGACGGGATTTTTATAGATAATGACAAGCCAACTATCCAAAAAGTAAGGATTGTTGGAAGAGGGCAGCAATTATTGAGGGTTGATTATGAAAAGAAGGAGCATGTCCATCAGAATATTGAACGCTCAATGATTGCATTTTTAGAGAAAATTATCAATGACGTAGATGTTGTTGTAATCTCTGATTATGCAAAAGGCGTAATAACGCCTGTAATCTGCAACAAACTGATTCAGGCAGCAAAAGACAGCAACAAGGCAATAATTGTTGACCCGAAGCCAAAGCACAGGGATTTGTATGCAGATGCCACTCTGGTAACACCAAACAATGCAGAAGCAAGCGAAATGGCAAACGTTGAGGACGGTGACGAAGCTGTTTTGGAAATTGGCGCGAGGCTTTTGAAATGCCTTAATGCAAATGTCCTGATAACAAGAGGAGAAAAGGGCATGTCGTTGTTTGAGAAAGACGACAGCGTAACTCACATACCTGCAAAAGCCAAGGAAGTTTACAGCATTATCGGAGCAGGGGACACAGTTGTTGCAACAATAGCGCTTTCAATTGCATCTGGTGCAAGCTTAAGGGAAGCAGCCACATTGGCAAATATAGCAGCCGGAATAAAAGTCGGAAAGATAGGCACCTCATCTGTGAGCATTGAAGAAATCAAAAAGGAAATTGAAAGCCTATGACAAAAGCAATTCTAATTGATAGAGATGGCGTTTTAGTTGAGGATATTGGTTATCATCACAAGCTGGAAGATTTCAAATTAGTTCCGAATGCAGTTGAAGGATTAAAGTTATTAAAAGATTATAAATTAATTATTGTTACAAACCAATCTGGAATCGGAAGGGGATATTTTACAATCAAAGATTTTGAGAATTTCAATAATCATTTGATTCAAGAGCTAAAAAAACATAATATCAAAATTGAAAAAACATATTTCTGCCCGCACAAACCTGAGGATAATTGCGATTGCAGAAAGCCAAAAACTAAGTTTTTGAAAAAGGCAGAGAAAGAATTCAGAATTGATTTAAAAAAATCCTTTGTGATAGGGGACAAAAAAGAAGATATCGAAATGGGCAAAAATGTAGGATGTAAAACTGTGCTTGTTTTGACTGGATACGGCATCAATGTAAAAAATGAAATAAACTCAGATTTTGTAGCACGTGATTTGTTAAATGCAGCAAAATGGATTTTGACATGTCGATAAATCGCTTTGTGATTTTCGAGCATGCTCAAAAATCTTTGATTTTTGACAAATGATAAGCAATAAAAAAATTGTTTCATTAAAAAAACTAATTCAAGTAGTTAAAAAACTAAAAAAACAAGGCAAAAAAATAGTCACAACCAATGGTGTTTTTGATATTCTGCATCTTGGGCATGTTAAATATCTTGAAGAGGCAAAAAAGCTTGGGAATGTTTTGATTGTTGGTGTCAACACAGACAAATCAGTTAGATTAAACAAAGGGGACAAAAGGCCAATTAATGATGAGAAATCCAGATTGGGAGTTTTGGCAGGCCTCGAAAGCGTTGACTACGTTTTTCTTTTTAACGAAAAAGACCCAAGAGAATGGCTTTCACAAATAAAACCAAATATTCATGTAAAGGCTGGTGACTATAAGTCGCATCAAATCATAGAAAAAAATGTTGTTGAGAAAAACGGCGGCAAAATTGTTATTGTCAAAATGGAGAGGGGATATTCCACAACTGGATTGATAAATAAAATTCTTGATATTTATAGAAAGCAATAGTTTTTTAAACATTTTACAGTTTTTCTACGCTATGCTTAAACTTTCAGTTATAATTCCTGTCTATAATGAGGACAAAACAATATTAAAAGTTGTTGAAAAAGTAAAGAAAACAAAAATGAACAATATTAAAAAAGAAATAATCATAGTAGACGATTTCTCCACAGACAATACCAAAAATATTTTAAAAAAATTAAGAGACAAGTCATTAAAAATATTTTACCATAAAAAAAATATAGGAAAAGGCGCTGCAATAAGAACCGGGCTTGAAAACTCCACTGGTGACATAATTCTAATTCAGGACGCGGATTTGGAGTACAATCCGGATGAATACAAAAACTTGCTAAAACCGATAATAGAAAACAAGGCAAAGGTGGTTTATGGCTCGAGGTTAGAAGCCATAAGGAAAAATATAAGGAATATGTACAAATTGCATTATATTGGGAATTTATTTCTGACTCTAATGACAAATTTGTTATACAAGGCAAAAATAACTGATATGGAAACCGGATATAAAGTATTTAGGAGAGAAGTGATTAAAAACATGAGCTTAAAGGCTAAAAGGTTTGAGTTTGAGCCTGAAATCACAGCCAAGATACTCAAAAAAGGTTATCAGATTTACGAAGTTCCCATAAGTTTTGCTGGAAGAAAATTTGGCGAAGGCAAGAAAATAACTTGGGTGGACGGGATAAAGGCAGTTTATTATTTAGTAAAATACAGATTTGTTAATTAATTAAGCAAAATGAGTTTTGCCAATGGCATGTTAAAGATAAATAAAAACGCAGCAATTATTATTTTTTTCATACTGATAGGTTCTTTGCTTTCCTTCATCTACCTCAAGCCGTTTTTGGAGTTTAGCGACACAATGCTCTTGCGCCTGGACTGGCACAAAGAGTTTCAGCTTACTGCTGCAACATGGGCTACAATAACAAAATACAAGGAATTTCCCTTTTGGAACCCGTACAAAGGAGGCGGCAATTTCCTGTTCGCGCATCCAGAGTCAAATGTGCTGTCGCCGGAAACATTGCTTGTTCTTTTATTTGGGCCGATCAAAGGGCTTTACTATTCCGTGCTGTTCTTCTATATTTTAGGTTTTACAGGATGTTATTTTATAGGCAGACAACTAAGGCTGTCTTTCCTAGGAACTCTTTATTTGGCAATTGTGTTCAGCTTTTCAAGCTATGTCATGAACAATTTATTCATGGGCGCTTCCATGTGGATGATGTCTGGCTATGTGCCATTTGCCTTTTATTTTTTATTAAAATCAGAGGATGATTATAGATACGGGGTTGCAGCCGGATTTTTTCACGCGCTTATTTATCTCGGAGGGGCTATTTACATTTATATGCTGTTCATACTGTTTGCAGGAATATTTGCAGCATCAAGCATGATTGCCAAAAGAAATTTCAGCTGCTTAAAGGGCATTGCAACGCTGTTTATTTTCAGCTTTCTTTTTGCGTCAATAAAAATATTGCCGAACCTTGACTTATATGCTGTGAATCCAAGAGAGACCGGCTTCCAAAAAATACCATTTGGCTTTGATTTGCTGAAAAAGGCATTTTTGGATAAAAATCAGGCATTCGACATCCTTTCAGCTTATACATACAAAGGCGAGAATTTCCATTTCCCTTCCTATGGGGACTATATAGGGGTTATCCCTATTGCACTAGGGATTATTGCGATAGCTTTAATTAAAAACCTGAAATGGACAATTTCCCTTGCCGGAACTCTTTTGATTTACTTGAGCAATTACAAGCCGTTTTCTTTCGTATGGGATTTCTTGCACAGAATACCTCCATATACTGCGCTGGAGAGGCCTGCAAGATTCGTGATATTTTTTGTTTTAATACTGGGTGTATTGGGGGCCATGCTGATAACAAAGATAGACAGGCTAAAAATTAAAAATTCCAAGTGGGCAAACTTGTCCAAGACAATCTTAATATATGCCTTGGTTTTGTTTATATTTCTAGATTTTGCAAAAGCAAGCTATATAATAATCGCCAATTTTAAGCCAATGCAGATGCAGGAAATGCCAAGATGGGAGGAGCCATTTGAGTACTATGATTTTTTGTATAGGTTTAATGTGTCAGAGCAGCAAAAAGAACAATTATACGCAAATTACTTCAAGAATTTTGCGCATGTTGACACATTATCAAACAAGGGCTCTGTAAGGTATGTGTATGACCCTATTGCCCTGCCTAAAGCTCCAATAAAGTCCAAAGGGGAGCTTGATTACAAGGGTGAGTATTATTTCGAAAAGAATAATAGCGGCATCATCGAGCTTGTGAAAAGAACGCCCAATAAGATCTCGCTTAGGCTGAAAACCAAAGAAGACAGCCTATTGGTTGTCAACCAAAACTATCATAAAACCTGGAAAGCCAAAGAGGAATTTGAGGTGATAAACCATCAAGGGCTGCTTAGCGTCAAAGTGCCAAAAGGGGAGCATTCAGTTAACCTTTACATGTTCCAAGAAAAAATCTTGGCTGGTTTGCTGCTGTCTCTTATCGGCATTGTTTTGGGAGCATATCTTTTGATAGGCGCCAATAAAACTAAAAGCAAGGCATAAGAGTAAAGCTTTAAGTAACAAATTGTTTTCTTGTTTGAAAATGAATGACTATAAATAATAAGGTAAGTAGAAATTTTTTATTTGATAAGTTCATTTTAGTTTAATTTAATATGCGGGGTCTTGGCAGAGGCACAATAAATTTGCCTCTAAACCCTTTTTGCTTTAATTTAGGCATTATCTCATCAGCTATATGCCATGACAGCAATAAGGCATATTCTGGCTGCTCTTCAAAAAGCTTTGACTCCTCTAGCACAGGTATTAATGTACCAGGGATGTACTTGCCAATCTTGTTGGAGCCCTTTACTTCCACAACATAGTCCATAATGCCATCGTCTATGCCAGCATAGTTTATCAAAGTGCTTGCCCTTGAAGGGGCTCCTACCCCATATACGCGCTTTCCTTGTTTTTTTATGTTAAGCAACAAGGAATGGAGTTCCAGCTTTGAAATAACAATTCTTCTTTTAAATTTTAAAAGGTTATTTTTATCCAGAACAGTAGGTTTTTCTTCTTTAAGAAGGGCAGCAACTGTTGGTTTTACTGCATAAGTGCCTTTTCTTGCGGCATAAACCCTTATCGAGCCGCCGTGCGTTGGGATGCGTTTTGCATGGATAACTTCAAAGCCATGCTTTTCCAGCAGATAATTCAAGCTGTGCAAAGAATAATATCTCAAATGCTCGTGATAAATTGTGTCATATTGCAGTGCTTCAATGAGGGACATCAAATAATGCGACTCTGAAATAAAAACTCCATCTTTTTCCAACAATTCATGTATTAATTCTACAATTTCGTTGATATTTTCAATATGCGCAAAAACATTAGTGGCTGTTATAATCTTTGCCTTTCCATATTCTTTTTTTATTTTTTCAAAAACATCTTTTTGAAAGAAATCTATAATTGTTGGTATCCCCCTCTCAATCGCTATTTTTCCGATATCCTCAGGAGTTACTCCTAAAACCCTATGATTGTCTTTAAAGTTGCTAAGCAGGTTGCCGTCATTAGAGCCGATGTCGATAATCAAATCATTTTTATCTAAATCAACAATTGTCTTGCATTCATTGTATAACTCAGCAAAGTTTTCCCTCAGTAGTTTAGTGGTGCTGCTAGTATAAGGATACTCTGGCGGAAATAATATTTTCGGGTCAACAATCAGGCCAAGTTGGACCAAATGGCATCTTGCACAATACAACAATTCTGCAGGATAGCTTGGCTGCTCTTTTGCTTTCTTGCCAATAGCATGCACAGCATTGACAGGGGGCAAGTAACCTAGAAATAATATTTGCTCAAGTTTTTGATATTCACATACTTGGCATTGTTCAACTACAATGCTTGATCCTGTTTGAAAAGAAAGTGCAGATTTTTTCATATTTCATAGCCTCTGATCGAGCTCTTTGGCTTTTTATGGACATTTTTATCGTACCAATTTGCTGTGATTTGCAAACCCTCTTGAAAAGTAATTTTTGGCTTATAGCCTAGTTTTTTAAGCTTTGTTACGTCAGGGCATCTTCTTTTGGTGCCACCCTTTGCAGGCTTGCCTGGCGCAACAATAACTTTTCTTCCAAAATATTTGCCTACTTCAACAGCAACTTTTTCTATCGAGATTTCATCTTGTGTTCCTATGTTGTATATTCCTAAATGCGCGCCTTTTTTTATTACAAGCATAAGCCCGTCGATAAAGTCATCAATGAAAACAAAAGCCCTTGTTTCCTTACCGGTTCCTTGTATTGGAAAATTTATAGTTTCGTCATTGGTTTTCTTGCAAATTTCTTTCATCCTCAACACTAACTGTGGAATTACATGTTCCCATCCCATATCGGGCCCATATACATTATGCGGTCTAAATATAATTGCCCTGTCAAAATATTTCCTGCCGTAATTTATTGTCATAAGCTCGCTTATGATTTTTCCTCCGCCATAAGAATAACGTGGGTTTAACAGGTCTGGAATAGACATAGAAACAGTCTCGTCTGTTGGAATAAATGATGGTGTTTGATAAACCTCAGAGCTTGATGCAAGCAGCAATTCTCTGACATTTTCATTCACACAGCCATCAATAACATTAACCATGCCTTTCACAGCAATATCAAGCACCAGTTCTGGCATTTTATAGAAAAACTCCGTTCCATTTAAATAAGCAAGATGGATTACACCATCAACACCTTTGCACGCATTTTGTACAGCTTTAGGGTCTCTGATGTCTGCTTTCATCATTTCTATTTTATTGGCTACATCCTTAAGCCTTTCTCCAGAACCTCGCAAATCATTGTCCAGAATTCTGACTTTATACCCTTCTTTAACCAAGCGTTTAACTAAGTTGCTGCCAATAAATCCTGTTCCTCCAGTGACTATATATTTCTTTGTCATCTCATTTGCGCTCCATGCTAATTCTTTGTGGTATTTTAACAATAACATTTTTTCGTGTCATGCGCATTTTATTATAATGCCTAACCCCAAATAAAAACCATTTTGAATACTCCCTAACCCATGGTCCAAAAGCAAAGCTTGATTTTCTTCCGTATAGTCTATTGAGTGATACAACAGGCACTTCGCCAAGATTCATTCCGTTCAGCTGTGCCTTAATAGCTAATTCAAAAGCAAATGCAAATCCTACCGGTTTTGCCTCCAAAGTTATTTTGTCAAAGATGTCGCGTCTGAACATTTTAATGCCCATTGTTGAGTCTGTCAAAGCAGCGCAGCTTATCCAATAAAAAAGTTTGTTAGCTATTTTTGATAAAGGCTTACCTATCATAGAACCTCCTAAAACTCGGCCTCCATATGCGTAACGCGTACAACTCACCAGATCGCAACCTTTTTCCATAAGCGATACCATATGTTCAATTGCCATCACCGTGCCTATGTCATCTGCAACCATAATCAGAACATACTCCCCGTTTGATTCCGAAAGTCCAGCCTTAACGGCATTTAATACGCCCTTGCCAAGCTTATTGAGCACTCCTTTAATTTGAGGATACAATTTTTGAATTTCTTTAATAACGGGGATGCTATCATCATCGGAACTATCATAAATAACAAGAATTTCGTAAGGAACATTAACTATAACAGAGGTTATTTTCAGAATTATGCGCAGATTAACCCCTTCATTTTTAACAGGAATCAATATAGAGAGTTTTGGTTTTTTTGCCATATTCTTTGTAGGTTTTATATTACTGATAAAATTGTTTGCTTTTACTTGATAATTGAATTTTTTCCCATAAGCTGCAATTCATGGAAGAATCTCTAGCCATGGGAAAATTAACTGTTTTAAGTGTGTCCTTTAGTTTGCAGGGTTTTAGTGAAGGCTTAAATTCTTTGTATCTTTCGTAATCTGATTTTCTTTCGCTGCCAATGTTGATAGTGCCTACAAAATTGTGCTCTAGCATTCTTGCTATGGACCTCGCCAAATATTTGATTGGAACTTTTGATGAGTAGGCATCTATGCCTGAGTCCTTAAACTTTATATTTTCAGGATCAAAAAAACTTGTCCGTATGATGCAAAAATTTGAAAGAAGGTTTACTGCACATTCTGCCCCAAGCTTTGTCCAGCCGTATTTATTGTACGGGATTGTTTTGTCCTGCTCAGAGTAATTTCCTTTTACTCCAGTATAAACACCATCTGTTGATATGTGCACAAATCTTATTGATTTTTTTATTTTAGATTCTTTTTTTAATGTTTCAATAACCAAATTTGCTGTTCCGATTGTGTTTACTAGAATTGCTTTATCTGGATTAGCTTCGCATTCTGACATTCTTGCCAAAGCAGCGCAATTTATAACTGCATCAATGTTATTCTTGCCAAAGAATTTTTCTATAGAAATAGATTTTGTTATGTCCAACTCTTGCCTTGAAGGAGTTAGGAGTGAAGAGAAATATCGTGAAGAAATAATAGCTTGCCCTAATTTCCCTGACGCTCCTGTCAAAAGTATTTTTTTGAATTTCATTTGAGACTGTCATTTAATCTTTTTTCTTGGTTACTCCCCATAAATCAACAACCTCAATGTGCTTCGGTATAAACAGTCCTTTGTAAGCGCTATGCGGCACTCCTACCACAACAACATCGCATTGCTCAAGCAACTCTTCTTTTGAGACAAAATCAGGGTTTTTAGCGTATTCGTCTGAGTAGTAAACTTTTGCTCCATGGAACCTTAATATTTTGCCAAGCTTGAATGAAAGCGAATCTCTAATGTCGTCTATATCGGCCTTAAAAGCCATTCCCAAAATCCCCATCTTGGTTTTGCTTAAATCATATTTTTTTCTTAAGTTTTCAACTATGAAATTGGGCAATCCCTCATTAATCATCATAGATGCATGCCCTAAAAGGAAATTGTTGCCATTGAAGGCTGCCAATTGCATGGTGTCCTTTAGAAGGCATGGTCCAGCTGCAAAACCTGCTGTAGGTAAAGTTGCTGCCCTTCCATAGCCATCAATCATAGCTTTACGTACCTTATCATAATCAACCCCAAAATTAGTTGCAATCATATAAAATTGATTTGTTACAGCAAATTGTATGTATCTCCATCCATTTGAAAAAAATTTTACCAATTCTGCTTCACCCATAGAAGTCTTTATTATTTTAGGGGAAAGTCTGCTAAACAAATTTGTGGCATCTTTTACAGCCTTATCGCTCAAGCCTGCGACAATCTGGGGCAATTCTTTTAGCTCCCTAATCGCATAACCCTGAACAATACGCTCTGGGCAATAAGCAATGTGCCATCCTTCTTTCCCAAGCAAATTATGAACCTGCTGGCAAGTGTGAGGATACACAGTGCTTCTTATGATTATTGTTTGGTTCTTGCGTAAATATTTTTTTAAAGCGCTGAAAGATTCAAGAAAAGCTCGTGTTTTTGGATTTAAGTACTCGTCAACAGGTGTCCCTATTGCAATAATCACGTATCTTGCCTTTGAAATGCTACTGGCATCAGAAGAAACCTTGAGTTTGTTATCTTTAATAACTTTTTTTAAGATTGGCTCAGAGCCATACTCTATGAATGGCATTAATCCTTTTTTGACAGAAACTGCTTTTTTAGTGTCAATGTCGTAAAGGCACACTCTTAAACCGCTATCTGCAAATGCCAAACCCAGCGGCAGACCTACATGTCCTAGTCCGCCAACGATAACTATATCAAATTCCGGATTAACTCGAGATGACATTTCCCTTGTAGGGGATTTTATCGATTTAAAAAGCTTATGGAAGTTTTTATTGCGCAGCATTTCCATAGAACCTATTGTAACTAAGTTCAAGCAGGACACTCCCTATATCAAACAAAACAAGATGATTTCTATTGCCTAGATTTTGCATAAGCTATTATTTTAGTTAATTTTATCGTTACCCTAATCAGCAGTATTTATAATTTTGATAGAAAGAAATAAAAACAGAGCGCCTTTTACTGCCATAGGTTGGGGTTAAATTTGAAAGCGGTTATCTTATGCGGCGGACGCGGAACCAGGCTAAGGGAAGAGACAGAGTTCAAGCCAAAGCCTTTAGTTGAGATAGGCGGCATGCCGATTTTATGGCACATAATGAAAACCTATTCATGCTATGGTGTCAAAGACTTTATACTCTGTTTGGGTTACAAAGGGCATATGATAAAGGAGTTCTTTATGGATTTGGACATTTACAATAAGGATATAACATTCAATCCAAAGATAAAAAAGGTAGTGCATCACAGCAAAGAAGATGTGGAGGACTGGAACATCACATTTGCAGAAACCGGCTTTGATAC